>Ga0187771_10000083_pt1 | contig 44899 bp, 39 predicted proteins | sample 0116_SJ02_MP15_1_FD_133139 | JGI IMG/M metagenome (GOLD analysis project Ga0187771, IMG submission 133139) | Tropical peat soil microbial communities from peatlands in Department of Meta, Colombia - 0116_SJ02_MP15_10_MG | ecosystem: Environmental > Terrestrial > Soil > Wetlands > Peat | place...
AAGCCCCACAGTCTGGAGCGAACTGAGGCGAAACTGGCGGGGAGCCAGGTAGAGTCGAAGACTTCGTGTGTGGGGGTAACGACCATCCCGCGATTTAATGTCGCAATCGTCATAGGGCCTTTGCAAACGGTCATCCGACCGGGATCGGTCACGTAAACAACCAGTGAAAGGGGTAGAGCGGGGGCGATCACCTTTCCACCGTACACATTTTGGACCCATCGAGACCCTGAGTGAACAATGCCTCATATCTCCAGGTTCCCTTGATCGCCGTATCCCACTCCGATCAGAGATCTATAAAAATCCATCGCAGGTGACAACCGCTGCAGTTCGTACTCGTCGAAAGGCTGCGGCTCGCTGAACGGAAGTCGATGCAGGCCCGCAGGCGGCCCGTCCCTGTCGTCGAAACAGCCCGGGGCCCTTAAAATGAGACGAAACCGAACAGGTCTGTCCTCCTCCCTCATCAGACTTGCCTGGTAACAGCATGAGAGAAGATGCTCGAGAGTGTTCTGCTCAGGAAGAGAATCGCCCGGACCGCAATCGATGGCGCCGCCCAGTTCGGATAAGCGTGCGCCGCCCCAGTGGTCCATGACGAATAAAGCCAGATCACGTGCATTTGCGTGCCGCATTTCCACACCTCACAACTCTAATTTATCAATCTTATGTCATTGTGGAAAGGTATGGGTTGTGGGCCGCTGCAACAGACACGGTGAATGGATTCACCCTCACTGGAGGCGCCTGCACTGGATTCCAGGTCGTCATGCCCCCAACGGCGAATGCATACCGGGGCATTGTGATTGATTTTGCTTCAGTTCATCGAGTCTTTTTCCGATTATAAACCCTGGAGCGTTAGGCTCCTTTGGAGAGCCGTGAGTAGGGCCAAATGTGGCGCCTTCCTTCTCGGCTCTCACTATTTTTAGAGGCTTTGTCGCCCCCGGTCGGCAAAATACTTTTCGTGAATCCTCAATATGCCGCTTGTGAATTCCCTGCAAAGGGCATCGGTTGCCGGGTGGCGAAACAGATTCCCTTCAGGACTTACGCCGTAAATGACTCCATCCCGCAGAAAAATACCCAGCAGCATTTTCCCGATTGCGCGTCTTTTAGCATTCTGAGTGTTGACATTATACTCAGTCTCGGATACCGGAATTTTCTCCGGCAATGTGTCAGCCGCAGGTTGTCTGGCAAAACTCAGCACATCCTTCCTGTCCGCCAGGTCGAGCGACTTGAAAAAGTTCAGGATTCTGCCCAGTCTGAGCAATGTTATTGAATCCTTCCTGGTGGTTGTGTCGGATATTGGGAGGGCCGTTGACCGCATTTGCGAAAGCGCCGGAGGGAGCAGGTTTTGCGCGGCGCATTTTTCATAATCGGCGCTGCCGGGCGCCGGATAGAAGACCGAGACCCCTGCAATCGCACTTTTGTCGGCCAGGTAGAGCAGGTCTGCAACAGAGTCTTTGGGATCCTGGCCGGGCGCGCCCACAATGATATAGGCAACCGCGGCGAGCCCATATTCCCGCGCCCATTGAAGAGATCTTTCAAACTCCCCGCGAACATCCGGCCGTCTGAATCTCTTCAACTGTTCGCGGCAAGTCGTACAAAGCGAAAGATTAAGGGCGGTAAAACCGGCTGCCTTCATCGCGCAAATCACTTCTTCGTCCAGGGTCGCAGGGAACAGACCGTTCATTGCTCTCAACTCCAGTCCGCAGCCCTGGAATTGCACTTTTATTTCATTGAGAAGATCGAGAAACCATTGTCTCCGGTAAGAAATGTTTTCGTCTTCAAAATCGATGAAACGCGCTCCGGCGCCAAAGACCGCGTTTTTCATCTCTTCGATAACCCGCCGCACGCTCTTCGTGCGGAAACCACACCACGAAGAGCACCCGATCGAGCAGTAGCTGCAGCCAAGCGGGCATCCTCTTCCGGACACAATTACCGCTCCCCGCCTTTTGCTGCGCCGGTAGAAACCGTTGTCGATCAGCTGGATTGCCGGAAGAGGGATTTCGTCAAGGTTTGCCAAAACTGCGGGAGGTTTGATGTAATAATTCCCTCCTGAGGTCTTGAACCCTATCCCTGGCACGGATTCAAGCGGCCTCTCGCCCCGAATTGCGCCGGCAAGAAGGGCCATGGAAACCTCTCCCTCGCCCCGGATAATGAAATCTACACAATCGTGCTTCAACACCTCCTCAGGCATCTCCGTCGGATGATGCCCACCAAGCACAGTCACTGCCTCCGGGCGTCGGCGCTTAACTATTTCGGCTGTCAATATGGCCTCATCGCTATATGCTGTGAAAAGCGACGAAATCCCTGCCAGGAATGCGCCCGAGTTTGCGACCCTCTCGCCGATGGCCTCCTCATCGAGTCCGAATCGCCTGAAGTCATAAAACATGGAAAAAGGTAATATATCGGGTCCCGAATAAAAGTCTCGCAGAAACGACATCTCGAGTGGAAGCCCCACGTTTTGGGACCTGGATGAAGCAAGGGCGTCCAGGATTTCGACCGAATAGCCTTCGCTCACGAGCGGCGCTGCAATACACGCGAGACCGTAAGGGATGGTCCTTTTTGCGGTCAGGTAGAAATCGCGAATCGGGGGCTGGATCAAAAGAATGTCGGTCATGATCGAGTAAAGCACCTCCCGCAGAAGGCGAAAGAATTAGCAAAAGTGGGTCCCGGAAAATATCCGCGAAAATATGAGTTGACAGCACACACAAATGGTATGATATAATTATTATGTAAAAAGTAAAAAGGTGATGAAGTCCACCACAACCGCTCCGCCCGCAAGGTCGAGACGATGACTTCTGTCCAAGGGCAGAAGTCATTTTTTTTGCGACGCACTTAAAGGAGGCCTGCCATGAAAGACTTTGACGAACTTATCCAGAAAAAGGGACTGCCCGCAGTGGGGCGCACGGTCCGCAGCAAGGACCACAAAACCCTTTGGCGCGTCATGGAACACAGAGAACTGTGGCAAAATGTCCTTGACGATCCTAAGACGGGGGAACCGCGGATGGTTCCTGCCATTCACTTGACGTATTGGCGAATCAAGGAGGGAGCGCAACCAGGTGTAGGCAAGATGATGGGATACACTTACACCCTTTATGATAATACTTTCGAGAATCACTGGGAGGTAATGCCCTGAGACGGGAAATCAGGGAGTTGCATGAGTCCACAAGCAACCTTTCAAATTTCCGAAAACACCTGACTGCGCGAGCGCTCTTGCAAGATAGACTAGCCTCACTTATCGAGAAAGCATAATCCTGCGCGTGGTGGTTTTTCGCTGACTCCGACTGTACCGACAATTCTCCAACAAGCAATTAGCTATCGGCCTTGCCGGTGCTTTGAAAACTAGACAAAGACACCTGACAATGCCATCTGCCGTTGCCCTTATTGATGACGGCTCCCTGATTTTTCTTGGCCATTTTGTTGTTGGCCTCAACGAGGGCCCCTCCTGCGGGTGGCAGCGAAAAGCAATTACCCAGCAACAGAGTTACTTCGCCAAAAGGCACAGGGACCACTGATTACGTCAGTGGGCTAGGCTATTAATTGACCTACCAAGGAGGGCAGCATGAATCACAAGTACGATCCCACCAAACAGCAAGACTGGCAGATTTCAGAGATCGCGGAGGAGGAACTGGATTTTAACGCCCAGTGCGACAAGTTCGGCATCTTGCCCGAAGAGCGCATCCCCATGGGCCGGAGACTCGGCCGGGTAGAGTACATGAAGATCATGGAGCGTCTGAAGGGCAATCCGGATGGCTATTACATCGACGTGACCGCCATCGTCCCCACTCCCCTTGGCGAAGGTAAGACCGTGACCACCATGGGCCTGGTTGAAGGCCTGGGCAAGCGGGGCATGAACGTCGGCGGCGCCATCCGTCAGCCCTCCGGCGGCCCCACCATGAACATCAAAGGCTCCGCCGCGGGCGGCGGCATAGCCCAACTCATCCCTCTCACCGACTTCTCACTGGGCCTCACCGGGGACATCAACAATGTCACCATCGCCAATAACCTGGCCATGGTGGCGGTGACTTCTCGGTTGCAGCACGAATTCAACTACGACGATGAGCAAATGGCCAAGATTCCCCTCAAACGGCTGAACATCGACCCCAAAAATGTGCAGATGAAATGGTGCTTTGACTTGTGCGCACAATCCCTGCGCAATATCACCATCGGCCGAGGCTCCAAGATGGACGGCCTAGAGATGGACTCCAGCTTCACCATCGCCGTAGCCTCGGAAGTGATGGCCATCCTCTCCATGTTCAGCGACCTGGCGGATTTGCGCAAACGGCTGGGCGAGATCACCGTAGGTTACGACAAGAAGGGCAACCCCGTCACCACCGAAGACCTGGAATGCGCCGGGGCCATGACCGCCTGGATGTTGCCCTCCCTCAACCCCAACCTGTTGGCCACCGTGGAAATGCAGCCCGTCCTGGTGCACGCCGGGCCTTTTGGCAACATCGCGGTGGCCCAGTCCTCCATTGTCGCCTGCAAGCTCGGCCTGAAGCTCTTTGACTACCACGTCACCGAGTCCGGCTTCGGCTGCGACCTGGGCTTCGAGAAGTTCTGGAATATCAAGTGTCGCGCCGGCGGTCTCAAACCCAATGTGGCCGTGATCACCACCACGGTGCGCGGTCTGAAGCACCACGGGGTCAACGCCGGGGCCCTGACCGTCCGGCCGGGCCGGCCCATCCCCAAGGAGTACTTCACATGCACCCCCCAGACCATGAGCTGGCTGGAGGACGGCATTAGTAACATGATCCAGTGTATCAATATCGTCAAGAAGTCCGGGATCAGGCCGGTGATTTCCATCAACGCCTTCCACACCGACACCCCAGAAGAAATCCAGATGATCAAACGGGCCGCTGAAAAAGAGGGCGCCCGGGTCGCGGAGGGCCACTACTGGCGGTATGGCGGCGAGGGCGCCCTGGAGCTGGCGGACGCGGTGATTGATGCCTGCAAAGAAAAGGTGGACTTCAAGTTCCTATACCCAATGGACATGCCGCTCAGGAAGCGGATAGAAACCATCGCCCGCGAAGTGTACGGTGCGGACGGAGTGGTCTATACGCCCGAGGCCGAAGCGAAGGCCAAGCAGTTTGAAGCTGATCCAAAGTATAATGACTACTATACCATGATGGTGAAGACTCACCTGAGCCTGACCCACGATCCCACCATAAAGGGCGTTCCCAAGGGCTGGTCGCTTGCGGTGCGGGATTTTCTGCTTTACAGTGGCGCAAAGTACATCTGCCCGTGTACCGGCACCATCAGCCTGATGCCCGGCACCAGCTCCGACCCGGCCTTCAGGAGGGTGGACGTGAATGTCAAGACCGGCAAGCCCACTGGCGTGTTCTAAGTGAGGTTTTGATAATCAGGCTCCAAAAAACTGGGATCCAAGATTTGAATTGACAGGGAAACAGTTCCATGTTATGGAAAAGCCTAAAATAAAAAGGCGATGAAGTCCACCTTAACCGCTCCACCCGCAAGGTCGAGACGATGACTTCTGTCCAAGGACAGAAGTCATTTTTTTTGGGACGTACTTCATATGCACTTTAAGAGTGGCGCGCCATGAGCGACCTTAGAAAGCTTATTCAGAAACAGGGACTGCCCGGAGCGGGACAAACGGCGCCCGGCAAGGACTACAACACCCTTTGGCGCGCATGGAAAAAAGAGAAATGTGGCAAAATATTCTTGACGACCCTAAGACGGACGAACCGCGACTGGTTCCTGCCATGGATTTGGGCCAGCTGAAGTGAGCAGGATCAAAGATGAATATGTCTGATATCGGCAGCTCAATTTGCAACATGAAATACAGTGAAATGATCGAGGCCGCCGATCACCTGAACAAGGCCTTCCATTTGCTCATGGACGTGTACGATAAGGTCATGGGGGGGGTTGATAGATTTTGTTGAAATTGTTGAAGCATTAACCGCGGCCTGGAATGAAATCAATGCGTGCAGGGTATATACGGAGCAGAATGTTGATTTCGAAGAATTGCTGATACCAGCGATGGGTCTCGTAAACGACGCAAAGTTGATGATCGAATCCCTGGTGGCCTGGAAGCTTGGACTGACCGCATATGGCAGGATCAGCATCTTGTCAAGTATTCGGGGGGCAATCTCAGACGGCATCGTGCCGGCAATAGTTAAGTTGGAAAACTGCATGGCCGCGAAATAGTCGCAGGTCGGATTGAGTGCGCCGAACTGCGGCGCATCTTGTAAGATAAACGTCACCCAGGATCTTGAGAATCGCAAAAACCATTATTCAATCTAATACTTGCTTACATAAATTAGCGCAACCTCTCACAGGTACTCGAAACTCGTCATTCCGGCATGCTTTAAGCCGGAATCCAGCTCTGATCTCACCTCAGGAACCCCCTGGACCCCGGCTCAAAAACCCTGCCGGGGTGACGAACACGAATGATTGTTACGCGCACTCTTGCAAGCAAGTACTAAACAAAAATTACAAATTGAAGAAGAGCTGGGCATCCCTGATGAGATGGCGGGCGAGTGAGATTATGTCATCAGTGGAGATCAAGGTGAATAAATAACGGGATTAATTTCAGTTGATTCCTTGAGAAGGAAGTAGTCAAGTCCGTTCGACATGCAGGTCTCAACCTCGACGTCGGTCCCCTCTAACTTCTCTTCCTAATACCGGGTTACCTAGAAACCATTTTCATGCTTCGCGGGTGAGGCGAAGCATCATGGGCAATTGCGTTCAATCGTTGCCTTCGGGAGGGCGTAAAGCCCTCGCCTACGTAGCGGCGGGGTTTACCCCCGCCCAATGTTGAACGCAACTCCGTATAAGATTCATTGGCTTTGATGGGAGAATCATCATGTCAACAAACTTTTTCTCATCCTCGCCCCGCAAACTTCGCCGCTCCAACGGCAGGCAAGATTTGATGCAATCGCACCGCATGGGAAGCGGAGCCACGGCAAAGTGGAGCGTGGTTGACAAAAACTTCTTAAAGAGTATAAGACCGATTGCTCTAATGGATCCCGCCGCAAGACGGGTTGTGAACCGGTGACTCCTATCCGGGCAGCGATCTGTTTACAGGCGCCGGACTCTGAAGAAGCAAAACTCCTGTCGGGAGAAGACGGGAAGTTCCTTTGCAGATGCGATCGGAGGAAAACACCCATGCTGCAATTCAAAAAGGAGAGGTTTCATTCCCGGATTGTTCTGCCCGGCGGTCTTCCGGCCGATCGAGTCATCGAGATCCGCACCAATCCCATCACCGGACGCACCTGCCGCATCACATACAGCCGCGGCGAACAGCACGAACCGGGCACGGAGGCATTGCCCGCGCCGCCGCCTTTTGCCGAAGACAGGGACAAGTGCCCATTTTGCAGCCGCCAGGTAGATACGCATACCCCGCAGCTTCCGCCTGAGTTATGCGGAAAAGGTCGCCTGATTCGTGGGACCTCCACCCTTTTCCCCAACTTGTTCCCCTATGGGCGCTACTCGGCGGTAAGCCTTTTCGACGATGAGCACTTCGTGGAGATCGGCACGGCGGCCCTGGAGTCCTATGCGGACAGTTTCCTCAACTGCCGGGACTATCTTTTGCGGGTCCTGTCCCACGATCCTGCCGCTGTTTTCATGGCTATCACCCAGAATCACCTGCCCTCGGCCGGCGGGTCGCTGCTCCATCCCCATCTACAGGTGCAGGCCGACCGCATGCCCGCTAATTCCCAGCGTTTCCTCCAGGGCCGCGCCGCTGAGTATCACCTTCGATTCGGTTCACGTCTTTTCTCCGACTACCTGCAATATGAAAAACAGTCCGGCCGGCGTTACATCGGGGCTACCGGTGAATGGCAATGGCTTGCCTCTTATGCACCCGAGGGCTTTTTTGAAATCTGGGGCATTCTGGCCGAGGTCACATCCCTGCGCCAGGTTGCTGACAAAAACTGGCGGGACCTGGCGCAGGGCGTTCTGAACACTCAACGTTTCTACCGCAGCCTCGGCCGTAACGGGTACAATCTCGGACTGCTTCTGCTGGAAGACAGCTCCGACGATCAGGAGCTGCGGGTGGTCCTTACCGTGCGCAGTAATTATGCTCCCTGGGTGCGCAGCGATTTCACCGGTTTCGAGGTGATGCTGGGCGATATGGCCACTTTTTCGGCTCCGGAGGCGACCTGCGAAAAGGCGCGGCCGTTTTGGCAAAACCAGTCATAGCGAGCAAATCCACTTCCTTGGATGTGCTTGGAATTAGGATTGGGATATGCTGAAGGGCGAGATCGGATTCAATTTCAATGAGGGCTTTGGGGCCGTCTTTTCGCGGCGTGCTCAGATCAAGCGGGATCAGACTTGGCAGTCTCTTATCTTCGGAACGGGAGTATTTTTAAAGATAATTCAGCCCATGAATGATTCTATTGGGTCAGATAAATTAGTTCTTTTGCCAACCCTCCCCGGGAGCTTTGCCCCGAATTTTCCCGTTAAAACTGCCCCCTTTTCGTCGCTTTGGACATCGAGCCGGGTTTTCTTTACTCGATATGATTATGTTTCGCTTCATCCTAATGCCAATCATTTGAAGAACTTGAATGGTCGCCATCGGAACTCGATCCTTGATTGGATCAAGAAGATTTGGCTTGGCATGAGCCGGCACGCCACAGTTCATAAGAATCGGCTAGTGTCCTTCCACAATCTCCCAGTTTGATTCAAAGGTATTGTCATAGGCAGTATAAAAGTAACCGAGCATCTTTCCCACGCCAGGGGTCTGTCCTTCCACGATCTTCCAGTAGGTAACATAAATGGCTGGGAGCAGGCCAGGATTGCTGGTTTGTGGGTCATCCCACGTTGGCGCCCACCTCTCACTTCTCGCCATAACACGCCAGAGAGTCCCATGTCTCTTGCTGCGAACAATACCTCCTACGTCCGGCAACTTTTTCCGAAGTTGAATCTCTTCATGCGTAAGCATCTCGATTGCCTCCTTTCGTGCTGCATTTTCCCTGCACTTCAGTTACGTCTACACGCTGTTTGGTGATGATCCACCCATGAACTGAGAGAGGGTCACAAAATCAACAGGGACAATCTCGATGGCGTTTTCCGGCAGAAAGACAAGGAAAAAAAAACTTCCACTCGAAACCGAGATAGAAGTTATCAGCCCTGGGAGGGCGGTTACGGGCGAACTTCATCACCCTTCATATTTTGATTATTATTACCATAGATCAAGCCTTGATGTCAAGAACTATCGCACTGGGGGTTTTCGATACAGTTGTCGGCGTGTTTGCAGCCCTTCAAGAGATTCATGGTCGGGACAGGCATCTTGACCATACATGTTTTTCGAAGGTAGGAGTAAAGTTCAAGCTCCCGATGGTACGGAGGCTTGAGCGGTTATCCGGTTTTCACGGGCGACCATCACCATTAGTGTGGGATTTCCTCTCGGATCGAGAATTTCCAGGGCATTAACGGCAGCAATTTCTTGATTCATCACAGCCCTCTCCTTAGAGCATTTAAAAAGCTCCGGCCACCCTTTGCAGGAGCTCACAAAAGACCACCTTCGACCGACCCTTACAGAGAGCTTGCCATGTTCAATAGGAGTCGTCCCCTTCAGGTAGCCCGGTAAACTCGATCACCAAGAACTCAGATTTATCTTCACCTCTCAGGATACAACTGTAAACCTTATCCAGCAGGTCCTTGCTCCGGTGCCTCACCGCATCAGTCCCTGAATCATCAGGACAATGAAGAGGCTGATCAATACGTAGGCTGCATACACATTGACGCTGCCGGTGTGCATACGCCCCAGGAGTGAAGCCGCCCGTTGAACGCCCCTGGCAAAGGGAAGAAAGAAGTACCGATCGACTATGTGGACCTCCCTCCTGTCGTTTTTGATCGCCACCCGGAAATGTTCCGCAATCGTCTCTCTGCGGTCGTCGAACATAGTAGGACGAAAGACGGCCTCGAATATCACCCGTACCGGATTTGAAAAACCCGTTGCAGTGTAAGTCATCTGCGGCATCAACCGCCGCAGCCCGCCGTCCCAGGCAGGGCGTCGGACAACAGTCCGGGCCTTTGTTAATCCTTTAATAACCAAAAAAGCTCCGCACAGGAGCAGCGTGAGGACGACAATGGTGTAAGATGTGGACATGGCAAAAACAACAGGGTTTTTCTGCGTACCCTGATGCAGGATTACCAACCCTCGAACGGGAAGTAAACCACGGCCTGTCTGCGCGCCCAGTTCGTGGAATTCCGAAATGAAGGCGTCGCTAAACTTTGCATTTCCTTCCTTGAGGGTAAAGAATGGGGGTACAAGAGCATCCGACATGCTTGCCTGAGTCAAAGGTGTGATTGCCTTATCCAAAACAGGGACCACGCAGGTAGGCGTAATTCCGAGCAGAAGACAACAAAGCGCCAATATCGCCATGGGAACGAGCATGGAACGTTTTACCTCAACGGCCGCTTTGACTGCTTCAGATCGTGAAATACCCAGAAAACTCATGGCAAAGGCCTTCACGAAACAGGTCACCGCTAAGGCGGCAGTCAGCGCCAGGGCGGCGCCGCAAAGAGCGAAGACGATCTTCACCGCCTTTGAAGAAAGGACAGCGCTCCTCAACATAGTCTGCAAAGTCAGCCATTCGCTGACAAATCCGTTAGAGGGCGGCAGGGCTGCGATGCACAGCGCGCCTGCAAGAACAAAAAGGCCTGTCCATGGCATGAACTTGATCAGGCCGCCAAGGCGGTCCATATCACGATGGCCTACGGTAGCGTCGACGGCGCCCACCCCAAGGAACAGGAGCGCTTTATACAGGGCGTGATTCGTCATATGATAGAGCGCAGCCGTGAACGCGATGCCCGTCAATAAAGGATATCCGGATGCGGCAAACACAAATCCAGCCCCCAGGCCGGCAGTCATGATTCCCATATTTTCGATGGAACTATGGGCCAGCATCCTCTTCAAATCGTTTTCCGTCGTTGCGTAAAGAATTCCGACAAGAGCGGAGATCGACCCTGTAATGAGAACGATAATGCCGGGACCGGTTTGATTTATGGGAAGCATGTCCGCGTTCAGGCGCAGGATGCCGTACAAGCCCAGGTTCAATATCACGCCGGACAAAAGGGCCGACACGTTCCCCGTCGCTGCCGGATGAGCCCGGGGAAGCCAGATGTTGCCCGGTACGAGACCGACTTTAACACCGAAGCCGAAAAATGATAGCAGAAACACAGCCCAGCGCGCCGTTTGGCTCATGCCGCCTGATGCAGCTTTCAATGAGGTGAAATCAAGTTTCCCTGAGGTCACGGCCAAAAGAAGCAAAGCCAGGGCGACAGCAACCGTGCCTGCTTCCCCCATGGTCAGCATTAGATAGCCTGCCCGTGTGTTGTATTCGTCTTCGTGTTTGTAATTGACAAGCAAATAAGACAGTATCGACATGAACTCCCAGGAGAAAAGGAACGTGACGATATCTGCGGCGACGAGGAGCAGTACTATTGAAGCAAAGAGGAGATGATAATAGATGCCGAAGCTCCTCAAACTGTAGCGGTTCATATAGGGTCTCATATAAACCGCCGAATAGATGGAGACCGGCAGGTACACCAGTCCCGTTACCAAAACGAACAGGGCGGAAAGGCGGTCCATCCGAAGAACGAGGGGACCGAACGAAAACAAATCCCAGAGGCGCAACTGAAATGGCTGACCGTAGAGGAGAACATCACCGGCGGCAAGGATAATCGCTAGAGCGGAAGCAGAAGCGATCCAGGAAAGGACCATCGGGTTCCGTCGCCCGGGCGTCAGAGCAGAGACGGCTGCGCCGACGCCGCAAAGGATGAGAAATACAATGAACAGATTCATCGTCTCAAACATCTTCTTTATCTCCTGACACCTGCGTGTGCAGGGACCATGACGCTGACGGCTTTCTTCCCACCATCACCAGCAGACCATGAATGATGGCCAGCGGCGGCGGCGGGCATCCGGGGACGGCCACGTCGACGGGGATACTGTCGGATGCGCCTCTACCGGATACGAACTGGGGCCGAAAACCCCGCCCGAAAGTGCGCAGGCGCCCACGGCAATCACCGCTTTCGGAGTCGGCATCGCCTCATATGCCTTCATGAGAGGCATCCGCATATGGTCGGTAAGGGGGCCGGCAACCAGCAAAACGTCGGCTTCCCGAGGGGTCGGCGTGACGAAGAAACCCAGACGGTGGATATTATAGTAGGGTTTGTTGAATTGTTCGATTTCACTCAGGCATGCCCCGCAAGCTCCCGCATCGATCACACGGATATGCAAAGACGTCCGAAAGACGTCACCCAGCGAAAAACTTTCACGGCTAGGATCTGTGTGCGCCGCCCACTCGTAGCCATCCTGCCATTGAACTAAACCCTGTTCGCCTCGGGCACATCGGAAACAATGGACGCATCGCCGATAATCTACCGAGATGCTTCTACCGTAACGAACGAGCGCCTTGGTGGGACATCTGTCGATCTCAATGGAGGATTCTTTATCGAAGGGCCTGCCGGGTGAAACGCCCGGAGCCGTCTCATCACGGTCTGGATAACAGGTTGTGACGATTCCCGTCCTCAGGCCTTTTAGAACCCATTTGCTCATTTCCATAACTCCTTATCGATCCGATTCGGCATTCGAGAGCCCAAAGGTGGCCATGATGATCGGAAAGTCCTGAAAGGCAAAGTTCTCAGCTGCCAGATGAAAACCATGCCAATTAGTAAAAGATGGGGTGGTTAGACGGTAACGGCTCACGACCCCGTCTTCAGCAATTCTGACCCAATGAAAGGCCGCCCCGCGCGGAGCTTCTACCCACCCCAGGGCTTTGCCGGCTGCGTATTGGAACGGCTTGGCTATCTCACTGTCAGGCAAAGCCCGAGCTATTTTTCCGATTATGGCGCTGGATTGTTCCGCCTCCCGGAACAGGATTCTAAGGCGCGCGTAACCGTCCCCTTCAATTTCAGTCGGAACCTCAAAGGCAACCTCCTCATAGCCGCCGTAGGGCAGCGTCCTGCGCAAGTCCCAGTCGAGCCCTGAAGCTCGCGCAATGGGTCCGACCAGTCCGTAAGTTATCGCCTGTTCCCTTTGTATGGCGCCGACTTCCTCGATCCGGTCCAGAAAGCTGCTGGAATAGCGCAGCATATTGTTTAGTTCGCAAAGCCGCTCAGTAAGCGCCGTAACATCATCGGCGAGCTTCCCACAGGCGAGGTTATCGAAATCCCGACTCAGTCCGCCGGGAGTGTTCAAGCCAAACAGGTAGCGATGTCCGGTAAATGAACCGGTCATCCGCAAAGCTTCTTCCTCCAGAATACCCGCCTGGCTGGTGGCAACCAGAAGAGCTGTCGAACCGCAGATGCCGGTAATGGCGGCAACATGGTGACGCAGACGTTCCAGTTCGGCCAGTGTAATGCGCAAGGCTTTCGCCCTTGGCGGCGTATCAACCCCGGCTATACTCTCGACGGCCTGGCAGAAGGCGAGCGAGTGAGCAAAAGCCGATGTGCCGGAAAAGCGTTCCGAAAGAAGGATGACCTGTTCGACGGGCAAGCCTTCGGATATCTTTTCAACTCCCCGGTATTTATAAAAAAACCTGGGAATAGTGCGAATTACATCTTCACCAACCGTTTCCAGCGCAAAGTAGGCCGACTCAGCCATGTCCGAATAGACGGGACCAATGGGCATCATAAAAGCGCCGTCAGCCTGGACAATGCTCTGTGGCTGCCATTCGGGATCCAGTTCCCGGCGCTCGTTTGGGATACGCGCGTTAAAGTCCGAGCGCATGGGCTTGACATCCCCCGGCCATTCCTCGTGCAGAACGAAATCGCCCAGCTTCGGATGGCCAGTGAAGATAAGCCCAAAGAGGTCTTCGGCTTCCCGTTCGTGCCAGTCGGCGGCATGAACGAGGCCGCTGATGCTGGGGATGGAGCACTCCTCTTTAGGCGACCGAAGGAGGATATGGAGTTGTCCACTACCGGACTTCCCGTAAAAAATATAGCGCAACAACCAGCCCTCAGACTCCTCTTCCACCACCAGGGTGGCAAATCTATAGCCAAGCGCGGAAAAAGCCCAACAACAAACATCCTCCAGACAACCGCCGTCACATCCAAGAAGGCAGATCGACCTCGGGGCGTCAATATTCACCTGGACCTGCCCGGGCCAGCGTTTTGCCGCCTCATCGGCAAGAGATCGAAAACTTGTATCATCAATTGAATGTTCCATAGGACGCTACCTCCCTATAGAATGCGCCGCCAGACGCAACAGGTCGAAAACAGGCGCCGGGATATATACGCCAAGCAGGATCACAGGCAATAACACAATTACCGGTGCGGCCAGGCATGTCGCCGGCAACGAGGTTCTCAACGCTGCTGCCGGTTTTCCGAAGACCATGTGATTCACCTGGAAAAGAATGCCAAAAAAGGCAATGACCACAAAGAGGGCCAGCAAGCCCATAACCCAGTACTGCCCTCCGGCCAGCCCTGCCTTGAAGATGGAAAGTTCGCTCAGGAATACCGCAAAGGGCGGCGCACCGGCGACACCCAGCGCTCCTGCGACCAGAAAAACTGCTGCGACCGGCGATATGCGTATTAAACCCCTGATCGACCCAATGTCCCGGTTGCCTGTTGTCAAAAGCGTCATTCCGGCGGCAAAAAAGCAGAGGGCTTTGGCAAGGCCATGACCAACTATCTGGAGCATGGCGCCGAAATGTGCCCCGTAGCTGCCCACCCCGACTGCGACAAGAATAATCCCCATATGCTCGACCGTGGAAAAAGCGAAAAGCCGTTTGTAGTCTTTGGCTTGGATCAGGAGAAAAGCGGCCGTGCCGACGGAAACAAGGCCAAAAATCGCCAGCCACATGCCGATACCCGATCCGGAGGTCCCCGGGAAAAGAGGAAACAGCCGCATGATGGTGTAAAGGACAACGGTGGTCTCCACGCCTGACAGAAGCGCACAGATCGGAGAGGGGGCCTGGCTGTGGGCATCGGGGAGCCAGGTGTGGAGCGGAACCAGTCCCACTTTGGCGCCAAAGCCGATTAGAATGAAACAGAAAGCGGCGCTAAGCAGAGATGGCGACATCCCGGACGAGGCCGCCATTAACCCTGCCCAGGTGAAAGGCTGCGGGCTGACGGCGCTCATCCCCCAGTAGAGCATGAGGGTGCCCAGGAGCGCTATTGCCGCTCCCATGCAGGTCAAAACTACATATTTCCACGCTGCTTCCAACGCTTCGGAAGTCGAAGCAAAGCTGACCAGAAAAACGGACAGAAGCGTGGTCAACTCGACTGCAATCCACACCAGTGCAACCTGGGAAAAAAGGGGCACCGCCAGCATCGAGACCATGAACAGGTTGAAGAGGGAATAATATGGGCGGACCATTATCCCCTGCCGGGTTTCCTTGAGCCTGTCGATATATCCCCAGGAAAAAACGGCGGCGGCAAAGCCCACCAGGGCCACGAGCACGAGAATCAAGGCCCCGAAACTGTCGCAGGAGACCCAGTCAGGTATGGCAATGACTTCTTTTGCCGTTGTCGCTTTCAGAGCGGTTTCAAAAGACAGGGCAAGGACCGAAATGGAGCTGACCAGGGTGATTCCCGGCGCCAATACCACCGGTCCTGGCGCCAGCGAACAGGCAGCCGCCAGAAGGGGTATGCAAAGGATGTACAAAAGCTCCATAAGTGTCTACTCCTCTCTCAATGAGGTCATTTCGCCAACGGCCGTTGTGCCGATATATTCATGAATTCTGCGGGTCAGTAGACCCATGACAAGCGCAATGATCAGGACATCAAAGGCGGCGGCCAGTTCGGCAATGAGCGGCAGGCCGGGGGCAATCGAAACGCCGGCGAAAAAAGCGCCGTTTTCCATTGCCAGAATGCCGATGAGTTGGGGAACTGCCTCGCGTCGAACTGTAACTGTATAGGCCCCGAGGAAAAGCCCTGCCATCCCTATGGGCAGGTTTATGCTTTCGAAGTGTCGCTGGAAACCTGCCAGTACAGGCGTGGCAACGGCATAGGCAACAATGGCTATAATCACGGCAATCAGTAGCGATACCGGGATATTCAGGCTCTGGGAAATTTCGCGCCGGGCGTAGATCTCCCGCCCAACCGTCCGGCGAAGGATCTGTGGAATCAGAATGGATTTTGCCCCCAGGGTTATGCCTGCCACGATATAGAGGTGCACGGACCCGTATGAGACGCCCAAAAGGAGGGCCGAAAACGCCAGCAGCAAGGACTGACCGACATAAATTCGTAAACATGCCAAAACCTGCCGGGTGGCTACCAGCCCAAATGCCGTAAGCAGAAAAAGGCCGCCCGCCAGTTCGTCCAACTTGGTCATGAGCGCCGTTACCGTCGCTGTGTCAAACATGGGTTTACCTCCTACATTGCCAGGAGCTTCGTGATCATGGCCGCCACGGCGGTGGCGAAGGCCGCCCCCAAAAATTCCGTTATGCGGAAAAGGCGCAGCTTTGCAAGGGAGGATTCAACCAACACCAGGACCAGCAGGAAGAGAAATATCTTGAGCAGAATGAGAGGAATCGATAACAGGACGTTCCAAAGATGTTGGGTTTGCGCAAGCCCCCAGGGCGCGACCAGGACATTTAGAAAAATGCAGCACAGGACAAAAAATTTCATCGAACCGCCCCACTTCATAAGGGCCGCTCCCCTGCCGGAGTATTCGAGCCCCTTGGACTCATCAATCATCGCCAGCTCGAAGTGCCCGGTGGGATTGTCCACCGGGATTCTCCCCGTTTCGGCGATGATCAACATCAAAAAAGAGAGCATCACGAGGATATGGGAAGGTTCGAAAAAATTGGCCGCAGGTGTGACCCAGTACTTCTGAACGATATAAGGAATCGTCGAGCCGGCGACAAAGGAGACGGTAAAAAAAACGATCATGAAAACCGGTTCAGCGAGAAAACCGACCATTCGTGTCCGGCTGGCCCCCATCGGTCCGTAAGGATTTCCCGTATCGATGGCGGCCAGAGTGGCGAAAAAACCACCCAAGGCAAGGATAAAACCGCCGCCCAGCATATCTCCCATGAAGGCGAAAAAGAGCGGGTAGCCGGTGAGCACCGGAATCAACAGCGTGACGAAGATCGGCGTGACGAAAACGATGAAAGGCGTAAAGCGGAATATCCACGAACTCTCCACGGAAACGACTTCATCCTTGTGGAAGAGTTTCCAAATATCGCGGTAAGGCTGGAAAATGCTGGGTCCCCGCTTAGACTGGACCTTCTCTTTTAGAGTGGTAAGGACCCCTTTCACAAGCGGGGCAAACGCCAGAACGACCAGGGCCTGGATCACGTTGAAAACTATTCTGTTCACCATAAGGATAATCTCCGGAGTTTATCTTTAAATTTGCCGCGATGCAGGACAAATCAAAGCCGCAACAGTATGCTTTGCAGCGTCTGTGAGGCTTTTTCGCGACAGCAGAATCCTATTCTGGAGAAAGATGCCGGAGAAGTTGATTCGGCAGGAGCGAGTATTTCCTCCGCTAAATCCGCAACCGCCGCCCTTCTTATCCTGCGTTAAATCTCAAACGAACTTTCCAGGAGTCATCAGCCTGAAAGGCGGTTGCGGCGGACTCCATCGCCCAATGCGCCGCAATGACTAGCAGGCGGGTTTGAGAAAGTCAAGATTTCTTTTGGCCTCCTTTGCACACATTCCGGGTTGCGCACATTCACACCCGGTTATCCCGCCCGGCGATGGCCCGGGGCGGTCCAATCAGAAAAAATCTGCCTCTCGCAAGAGCGTGTCTCTTTCAGATTCAGATTCGAGCGCTCTTTTTGTGACGAAGAGTACAGAAGAGTCGCCAGGAGCGCAAAGGGAAACCTTGACAGGATTATAAAGAAAACTTGAAAACGCCGAATTACGACTGCACACCGGACCGTGATATGAGTTGACCGGGATATGAGAACCTGGATATGAACCGGGATATGAGTTGGATACGAGTGGGATATGAGTTGACAGGGAACAAAATGCGTGGGATAATGAAACTTGTATAAAAAGGTGATGAAGTCCACCGTAACCGCTCCATTCGTATGGTATGAGATGATGACTTCTGCCCGAGGGTAGAGGTCATTTTTTTTTGCGATGCACTTCGTATGACTTTTTAGGAGCTCGTCCAATGTTCGACTATTCGCAACTGAGAGACGCTCTTTTTGGAATTGTCGCTCAATTGGAAGGCACTGTGCGGGATGTGACCTCCAAATCCATTATTCAAACCAGGACCAAACTTGAAGAGGAGGCATTCAACCTGGTGGTCCTCGGTCAGTTCAAACGGGGTAAATCGACTTTCATAAATGCCCTTTTGGGCGAAAGCATCCTGCCGACTGCCATCGTGCCGCTCACTTCGGTAGTCACCATCCTTCGATACGGTCCAAAGCTGAAGGTGGAAGTAGAGTACCTCGCCGGCCGGTCTGAAGAAATAGATCTCGCCGAGCTTCCGGCCTTTATCACTGAACCCGAAAATCCTCAGAATAAAAAGGAAGTTAACAAGGTCACAGTTTTTTATCCTTCTCAGTATCTTAAAGGCGGAGTCCGCGTCATCGATACTCCCGGCACCGGGTCGGTTTACAGTCACAACACGGAGACCGCTTATGCATATCTGCCATACGTCGATGCGGCAGTCTTCGTCGTTTCCGCTGACCCCCCGCTTTCGAAGAGCGAGCACCAATTTTTAAAGGACGTCCGCGAGTTCGCCGGCAGGATCTTTTTCGTTCTCAACAAAATCGACCAGGTGAGCGCAAGCGACCAAAGAGAATCGATGGACTTTACGACCCGCGTAATCGAGGAAGATGTCGGCGCGGGGAAAGTCAGAATTTATCCTTTGTCGGCCAGGTGGGCGGTTGAAGGGAAACAGGCCGGAGACGAAGCTCTGTTGGAGCGCAGCCTTATCGCCGAATTTGAAAAACAACTTCAGGACTTTCTTGCCCGTGAGAAAGGCAGGGTCTTTTTACAGTCAATCGTAAATAACCTGCTGAAGCTGATCTCGGACGAGACCATCTCATTCCAACTCGAACAGGAGGCGATCAAGCTGCCGCTCCAGGAACTCACGACCAAGATCGGGCAGTTTGAGCAGGAAATGAAGGACATCGAAAAGGACCGGGAGAATACTCAGTTTCTGCTCAAAGGCCATTTGGGCAAGATCATTTCGAGGTTGGACGACGAGATGCACGGATTCAAGAGGGAAAATTCGCCCGCACTTCAAAAGGAGCTGGAACAAAAGTACCTGGAGCTTACAAACCGAGGCTCCGCCGGCCTGAGGGAGCAGCTTGAACAGTTCGTTTTCGACAGGATTCGAGCAACCTTCAATCCGTGGCGACAGCAGCTTGCAGAAAAGATTTCATCCAGACTTGAAGGCGCTCATGGAGAGTTCGCTAGAAAAATCAATGAAATCATCGAGCGAATTCTGATTCTGACCAGTGACATTTTTGAGCTGAAGCTCAAGCCATTCACTTCCATTGAAGGACTGAGCAAGAGGAGCGAGTTTTATTTCATGCTTAAGGACGACCCTGTAGGGCTCGAACTGATTCAGCTCGCCGCCACCTCGGCATTACCCCAGTTTCTCGCCAAAAAAATGATTCTAAAGAGCATGAAAGAGTCTGTCGCGGAACTTCTTGACCGGCACTGCGGAAGGGTGCGCTACGATCTAGTCAACCGGGTGACTAAAACTATGAAAGATTTCCAGAACTCGTTGAATGAGAGGATAGATCTTACTCTCGCGGGCATCCGCGTTTCGTTTCAAAAGGCCCTAGCTCTGCACCAGGCGGGCAAACATAGCGTCGAAAAAAGTTTGGGTGAGCTGAGCGAGAAACTGGGGTCCATTGCCGGTATCCATTCAGAACTGCTGAGCTGTACGGCTCAATTAAATCACGGCCGGACGGAAGAAGAGCCTGCAAAGATTTTGACCTCCTAACAACATGCCGGAACGACGAGACGAGGCGAGTCATTCAAGCTGATGGGCGCTTAACGGCGTAAACGCGGGCTATGCAATGGTTGCACCCCCCTCCCTGGCGCTCATGGAGGCCAACAGATAAGCTTCTATAAAGTCGTCCAGTTCTCCGTCAAGAACGCTTTCCACGTCTCCTTTTTCGACGTTGGTGCGGTGGTCCTTCACCAGCCTGTAGGGCTGCATGACGTAAGACCTGATCTGGTTGCCCCAGGCGATTTCATCGAGGCTGTCGTGGGCTTCCTGCATTTTCACCTGCTGCGCGCGTCTTTCGCGTTCATAGAGTCTTGCCTTGAGAATCCTCAGGGCTATATCCCGGTTTCGGTGCTGCGACTTCTCATTCTGGCACTGCACCACGATGCCGGTAGGCAGGTGCGTCAGGCGCACGGCCGAACTGGTCTTGTTGACGTGCTGGCCGCCGGCCCCGCTGGCCCGGTAAGTATCCACACGCAGGTCGGATTGCTTGATCTCGATTTCTATTTTGTCGTCGACCTCGGGAATGACCAGCACCGCCGCAAAGGAAGTGTGCCTGCGGCCGCTGGCATCGAAAGGCGAGATTCTCACAAGCCTGTGAACGCCTGATTCAGCCTTCATCATCCCATTGGCGTAAGGACCCGAGACGGTAAATGTCACGTTTTTTATTCCGGCTTCCTCGCCTTCCAGAAGGTCAATCATTTCAACCTTGAAGTTTTTCCTCTCACTCCAGCGCAGGTACATCCTCAGCAGCATCTCGGTCCAGTCCTGCGCTTCGGTGCCGCCTGCCCCTGCGTTGATGCTCACGATGGCGTTCCTGTCATCGTTTTCATCGCTCAGCATCTGCCGCAGTTCGAGTTCTCCGTATTTACTCTGAAGCTCCTTCAGTTTTCGCTGGACTTCCTTAAGATTGGACTCGTCCTGCTCCTCGACCGCCATCTCGAACAGAAGCTCGTTATCTTCAATCTCCCCCGCCATATTGCGCCAGTTCCGGATAATCTCGCTCAGTTCGGAGCGCTCTTTCAAAACATCGCGACCCGACCCCGGGCTTTCCCAGAAGTCCTGTTTGGCCATCAGCTTTTCAAGCTCGGCAAAACGTGCCTCTTTTCCCGCAATGTCAAAGATATCCTCCCAGAGTTTGAAATCTTTGGGTCAGGTCTTTGAGCGAATTTCTCAGCTCGGAGACATCTATGTTCATCGGGACCTCCTCCTGAAAATTCTCATAGGGACGATCGCAAATATGAGTGCGCACGCCGTTGCAAAAACACAAAACCACGCAAATAGATCTCCGTATTTAGCATAAAACGAAAGATAAGACATCGGGTGAACGCCGCACGTCAAAAAACCTCGAGTGTTCAAAGCCAGGTGGCCGCACTCCCGCCCGACCGCATCGAAGGCCGCGCTGATTCCTGTGTTTGCGGCCCGTACAAGCGGCACCCTGAACTCTATCGCGCGCCAGCGTGAGATTTCCAGGTGCTGATACGGTCCCCCTGTGTCACCATACCATGCGTCATTGGTAATGTTAATCAGCACCTGGGCGCCTCGCCTCACTGTTTCACGGGCAATCTGCGGGAAAATCGCCTCGTAGCAAATGAGGACCCCAAGAGGCGGTCCTTCAAATAAAAGGGGCCCCGGATTAGTCCCCGGAATAAAATCCATCGAACCTGCCGCTATGTGATGGACAAAGAAAAAAATGTTAGACCACGGAACATACTCTCCGAACGGGACCAGATGCTGCTTTGCATAAGCCCCCAAAAGCGTTGCGCCTCCGTCAAGAAGATAAGCCCTGTTTATCAGATGTGTCCCGCCTTCCCGCCGGATGGCGCCGACGCTTCCAAAGAGCAGCGGCTTTCCGGTCTGCCTCACGATGTTGTCAACCCGGGGACTCAGGTCATCATCAAGGCCATAGAAAAAAGGCATCGCGGATTCGGGCCAGACGATTATGTCAGGGACCGGCGCCCCCTTGGCGCATTCCAGGCTGAGACGCTCGTAACTGCTTATCGTCTCATCCTCGAATGCAGGATCCCATTTTTCATTCTGGGCGATATTCCCCTGGATGACCCCAACATTGAGCGCGACATTGCGGTCCTGTAAGGCCTCGATCTTTTCGGAACGCCAGAAGCCGTAAACCAGGGCGCAAAGGACGCAGGCCGCAAAAACTGCAAACCCGGATTTTCGGCAAAAACCGCGGATGAAACCGGAAATGACCGTATTGCCGAGCGCCACCAGCCAGCTCAGCCCATAGACCCCGGTTAAGTCTGCAACCTGGATGAGCGGGTTTAGCGGGGTTTGAGTATATCCCAGGTTTGCCCAGGGGAATCCGGAAATTGCGTGCGCCCGGACCCACTCAATGGCGACCCATGCGAACGGCAGTCCAAAGACATAGAGCAGGGGCAGATCACCCCACTTTTGCGCCAGAAGGGCGAAAAAAGCCGGATATAGAGCCATTAGGGAGCAAAGAAGCAAAAGGACCGCGAAAGAAACTGCGAGCGAAAAGCCCCCATAGTGATAAATGGCGTGATGAATCCAGAAGAGGCAGGTCAGAGAATGCGCCAACCCGCAGATATAACCGAGCGCAAATGCCTGTCTGCCTGTCTTATTGCGAATCGCGTACAGGAGCGGGGCCAGGGCCACCCAGGACAAATAGAACATTGCGGGCTTCGGGAAGCCTGCTGAAAGCAATAATCCGCTCAAAATCGAGAAAAATATCGCATTCATTACACCGCGCGCGTTTTTTCCGCGCGCCTGTTTTCCCCTCAGTCTTCCCCTGGTGGAGATTCAGGTTCTTCTTCGGAAGGCTCCTGTGGAAATTCCCGGCTAATTTTGCGGATTCGCGCCCGATCGATCTTTCTGCTCGTTGCAGCCTCGATCACGATCTCCAGCCCGTCGTAAATGACTGTTTCGTTCACCTCGGGCACTTTTCCGATAAGGCTTATAATAAAGCCCCCAACAGATTCGAAATCGCCTTCCGGCAGTTCGACCTGAAGAAAATCTTCGAGTTTGTCCACGTCAAGACGCGCATTGACACTAATGGAACCGTCGTCATGCTCGACAATGAGTTGCTGTTCGGAATCGTATTCGTCCATTATCTCGCCGATGATTTCCTCTATTATGTCCTCCAGAGTGAGGATGCCGGCAGTGCCTCCGTATTCGTCGATGACGATGGCCATGTGTGATTTGTTGTCCCTCAAATCATTCAAAACTTCGCTGATCTTCTTGGTCTCGGGTATGAAGTATGGAGGACGCATCGTATCGCGGACCGCCATATCGCTTGTGCCCCAGAATCGGAGCAGGTCCTTGGCGTGCAGCGTTCCAACGATGTTGTCGATATTATCCTGGTAAATCGGAATCCTGGAGTGTCCGCTCTCTAATATGATTCTAATCATTTCCGAGAGCTTGGTTTGAGCCTCCGCATAAACCGTATCGGTACGCGGGATCATTATCTCTCTGGCTATCGTGTCACGAAAGGAAAAGATCCCCTGGATCATTTCCCCTTCGTCCTCGGAGATGAGCCCCCGCTGTTCGCCTTCGTCAATTATCTGCTGTATTTCTTTTTCGACGTCGTCGGCGTTTTCAACGCCGGCAAGCCGCCGGAAGCACATTCGGAGCCAATTTTTGATTCCTTTGGCTGACCGTTCTTCCAATTTTGAGTCACTTTCTGTGGGTTGAGTCAATTAAAGGACACACTAAGGGTACGTCCCGTCCCAATTCTATCTTTGGCCAATCAGTGTAGCAAGTGGGCTATTCCTTGTCCATGAAAATTCAATCGGACTATGATAAGTTTAACATAAGCAAGGGGGTGAGTCTTTCAATGATCGAAATTAATCGCAGACTGCCGGCAGAGTGGGAAGAGCAGGACGGCGTGCTTATGGCTTGGCCGCACAAGGGCACCGAGTGGTCCAATCTCCATGAGGCGCGGCGTGTCACAATCGACATTGCGCGGGAAATTACCCGCTTCGAGACTCTCCTGCTGGCGGCTCCCGATATCGATGAACCCAGGCAGTTCATGGCCGATGCGGGGCTGCCTCTTGACCGTGTAAGGCTCTTCGAGGTTGAAACCAACGATACCTGGGCAAGGGATTTTGGCCCCGTTACTGTCTTTGAAGGCGAAAGACCGCTGATGCTGGATTTTGGCTTTAACGGCTGGGGACTAAGATTCCCATCCAACCTCGACAACCAGATAACTCGAAAGCTTGCCGCTCGCGGCGTCTTTGGCAAAACGCCGCTTAAGACAATGGGTTTGATCCTCGAGGGCGGCAGCATCGACAGCGACGGGCAGGGAACCATACTCACCACCAGTGCCTGCCTGCTCAGCCCCAACCGCAATCCGCACCTGTCCCGCAGCGGCATAGAGCAGGTTTTGCGTCAAGCGCTTGCCGCCGGCCGGGTGCTGTGGATTAACAACGGCCATCTTGCCGGAGACGATACCGATGCGCATATCGATACTTTAGCCAGGTTTTGCCCTGACGACACCATCGTCTTCACGGCCTGTGACGATCCGGCGGACGAGCACTTCGCACCGCTTCAGGCGATGGCCGAAGAACTCAGGTCCTTCAGGACAGCGGACGGCCGCCCGTATCGGCTCATGGCCCTTCCCTGGCCCGATGCCGTCCGTGATGAAAAAGGCGGAAGGCTTCCCGCAACCTATGCGAACTTTCTCATCGTTAACGGAGCGGTGCTTGTCCCCACATATGGGACCGCAAAAGACCGCTCTGCGATCGAAGTCATCGGGCGTGCATTTCCGGATCGCCCGGCAACCGGTATTCATTCTCTTCCTCTTTTGACGGGAAACGGCTCTCTCCATTGTATCACGATGCAAATACCCAGGGGGGTCCTATGAGAAGATTCATTGCCGGACTGGTCCAGCAAAGCTGCACCACCGACCGGAACGCCAATATCGAAAAAAGTGCGGTGGGAATTCTGGAAGCTGTTTCAAGAGGCGCTGAACTGGTCCTGTTGCAGGAGCTGCATCCCGGCCCTTATTTTTGCCAGACCGAGGACCCCGCTCATTTCGATCTCGCCGAGCCGATTCCCGGCCCTTCCTGCGAAGTATTCGGCGGTCTCGCCAAAGAGGCCGGCGCCGTGATCGTGGTGTCGGTCTTCGAACGGCGTGCTCCCGGTTTGTATCACAATACGGCAGTGGTGTTCGACAAAGACGGCTCGCTGGCGGGCAAATACCGTAAGATGCACATCCCCGACGATCCGGGTTATTATGAAAAATACTATTTCACTCCCGGCGACCTGGGGTTTCGGCCCGTAGAAACATCCCTTGGCAGACTGGGAGTATTGATCTGCTGGGATCAGTGGTATCCGGAGGCCGCGCGGCTGATGGCCCTTTCGGGCGCCCAACTGCTTGTCTGCCCGACCTCTATCGGCTGGCATACCGGTGAACCCGAGGGCGAGCGAAAGCTGATGCTGGATGCGTGGATGACGATCCAAAGGTCCCACGCCGTCGCAAACGGGCTGCCGGTGATGTGCGCAAACCGGGTGGGGTTCGAACCCGCTTCGGAAGCAAGCGACCAAGGCATAATCTTCTGGGGGAACAGTTTCATAATCGGGCCGCAAGGCGAATTTCTCGCCCGGGCGAGTCAGGATACCGATGAAGTGCTCACTGCTCAGATCGACATCGCCAGAACTCAAGCGGTTCGGCACAACTGGCCATTCCTGAGAGACCGCCGGGTAGACGCCTACGCCGACCTGTTGAAGCTGTACAGGGAATAGGACAAACCCGGCAGACACACCTCACATCCAATTGAAATATCTCTTGCGTGTCCGATTGGGAAATCGTATGTTTTTAAGCGCTTTGGAGGCGCAGGAGAAGTTTTTCGGCCAAAAACCGGATGCCGGCGTGCGCTTACGATCTATTGCGCACAAGCTGATGCATCGTTCAGAGAAAGGACATGACCATGCGTGGGAAAAGGATCGTCCACAAGGCAGAGTGCGACATAAAACGGTTCATATTTACGTTTGCTCTGGCAGCGCTATGCCTTGGACTGGCAAGCGGGCAGGCCTATTCAGAAGAAATGAACACAGAGGGGGTCAAAATCATTCCGCTTCCCGGCGCCTCATCGCCCGAATTGCCTTTAACCGCATTTGAGGAGGAGACCGGGAATCTTCCGGCTGATCCGAGAGCCGGCGAAGTTGCAGCGCGCATTCAGGATGCGGTCAAATCGCTTGCAGCTCTATCGACTGGACAATCGAGCAATATGCCTCTGGAGCCGAAACGTTCAGCGCCGTGGGAAGGGGCAAAACCACGGGCAAGGACGCAGAAGGATTCCGTCCGCGCGGCCCACCTGCGCGCAGGGGTTTCGAGTCTAACGTCGGGGAATCAGGCCCCGCTTTACGCCGCCTTTGCGCAGGGGCAGACACTGCCTGAAGTGATAATGAGGCCTATTGGCACCCCCAGGCAAATGAAAATAGAGGGCGGCTGGCAGCCGCCAGCCGAAACGGTGGCCGAACTGGCGGCCGCCGCTGCGGAAGAACGCGATGAGGCGACGGCCAGAGCCTTTCTTAACCACAACCGCCAATACCTGCGAATCGACAATCCGGATGACGAACTTAAGCTGGATCGCAAGAACACCGACGAACTGGACACTACCCATCTGCGGTTCAGCCAGACTTATGCCGGCCTGCGGGTGTGGCCGGGCGAACTGATCGTACACCTTAACGCCGATAAAAGGGTCTATCTGGTGGACGGGGCCTTTTTCCCTACCCCAAGAAATCTGGACACCAGACCCGCGATAAATTCGGAGTCGGCGGCCGAAGCCGGGCTTCTGGAAGTTCCCGGAGCAGATAAAGCCAAAGTATCGGAACCCGAGCTGATCATCTACGGACAGCTCGAAAAGCCTGCCCGGCTGGCATGGAAGATGGACGTGAACGTCAATCCGGCTTCGCAGTGGCTGGTGATCTTGGATGCGCAGAACGGAAATATTCTTTTTGCGAACAACACCGTCGAAAATGTAAATAAACTAGGATCCGGAATCGACCTTTTAGGACACAGGGACACACTGGACGTCTGGTACGACGGCGGCCCGTATTACCTGTGCGACACCAGCAAGCCGATGTTTTCGGCGACCGGGAAAGCGCCGTCCTCAGGCGTTCCAGACCTCACCAACACCAACGGCACCATAATCATTATGGATGCGGCTCACGAGAGTCCCGACGCGGGGCAGTTCAATCCAGGCGTAGTGCAGTCATCCAGTTTGACCTCCAGCTGGCTGAAAGACGCGGTAAGCGCCTATTTAAATTTCAACTGGACATATGAATACTATCTCAGCACGTTCCAGCGCAATTCGATCGACAACAAGGGAATGAACATTCCGGCTATCGTCAGGGTCGATCAGAGTGGTCAGAGTTGGCTAAACGCCTGCTGGGTCCCCAGCCTCCAGTTGATGCTTTTTGGAGACGCAAAACCCCTTGCCGCCGCGACCGATGTGATCGGGCACGAACTGACCCACGGGGTCACCAACCACACCGCAAATCTGGGCGGCAACGGCACAGGCCAGACCGGCGCGTTAAACGAAGGTTTTTCCGATATTTTTGGGAAAATGGTAGAATACTATTCTCACGGGCTGACCGGCACCATAGACTGGATAATGGGGGACTCGGTCGGGTTGCCGTTGCGAAATCTCAAAGACCCCAACTCTCAAATATCAGGGGAGTGCGGCCAGGGCAACCCTTATCCGGCTAACATGAGCCAGTATTATGACCCTTCCACCCTCCCGTCTGACGGGGGCGTTCATTGCAACAGTAACATTTTCAGCCATTCTTTTTATATGCTGGCCCAGGGCCTTAGCACCGCGATCGGCATTCCTGACGCAGAAAAAATCTACTACCGGGCGCTCACGACACACCTCACTTCACAGGCCCAGTTCATAGACGCGCGTTTGGCGTGCGTTCAGTCGGCGAAAGAACTCTTCCCCAACAATGCGAACATAGCCACGCAGACCGGCGCAGCATTCGACGCCGTGCAGATTTACTCAGGCAGCCCAACGCCCGGTCCTGGGCCTGCCCCGTCCAGCGGAGCCGACTCGGCCCTGTTTATAGCATATGATTCCAATTATGGCGTCTACCGGCTGGCACGACGTGAAACCGCTGAAAAGGATCCCGCCAGCGGGGTGTGGCTTAGCAGCATCTCCCATCCAGCCAACAGCTATCAGCGCCCCTCGGTTACCTCCGACGGTAAACTTGCGGCATATGTAACGGAGTATGACGACATTTGCCTGATATATACGGATAGTCCCGATTCGGAACAGTGTTTGGGCGTTGACTACGTGTACTCGTGCGCCATGTCGCCCGACGGGGACAATTTCGGCTTTGTTCTGTTCAATACCAGTAGTGAATATCCGGAAAACAAGATCGATGTTGTCACCATATCCCCCCATGCCACCAAGACATACGTTCCGGCCGCCGCCGCCACGGAGGGGGCAAAAGCCGGGTTGGTGGCATATCCCGAAACCATGACTTTTACTTCGAATAACCGCTTTCTGATCTATGACGCATTAAATGTTTTGACCATGAACGATAATTCAAAGGCAACAGCGTGGAGTATTTACGCCATCGACCGCACTACAGGTCAAGAGATCGTGGTCGTCCCGCCCTACCCCGGCCTGAATATCGGCGACCCCGCAATCGGCCACACCAGCGACTACTTTCTTGCCTTCGAGGCAGTAAATCAATCAACCGGCCTCTCCTATATCTATGCCGGGAACTTGAGCAACGGCAAGGTCGCCAAGGACGATAGCGTAGTCTTCGGCGTCAGCGCCACTACTTACGCGGTCCCCGCTTTCACCGGGGATGACTCGAAGATCGTTTTCACAGTTCCCAATCCATATGTTTTCACCGGTTACTCGATTTACCAGCAGCAGCTTGGGACCGACCACGTATCGCCAAGCCCCGGCGTCAACGACGCCAGCAAATGGATTCAGGAGGGGAAGCTTGGCGTGGTATATCGCAGGGGCAGCCTTTATCCACTCAATGTTAACAACGCAAGCCCCGCCAAGGGGGTGGTCAGCAGCAATGTCGGGACCATCGTTTGCGGCCAGAGTTGCTCCTATCTTTATCCGTCGGGCACAACGGTAACTCTTGGCGCGAAAGCTTACGGCGGTTCTCAATTTGTCGGATGGTCCGGCGCATGCACCGGCAAGGGCGCCTGCCAGGTTACGCTCAAAAATGCCGCTGTGAACGTTGGCGCATCTTTCGAGACGACTCCGGCAGAGCCTGTGGTCAGCATTCCAACTGCGTCCAGCATAACTTCGACAGGGGCAAAGCTCGGAGCAACCATAGTTTCCAATGGAGGCGCGACGATTACGGCCTCCGGGGTAGCCTACGGCACGAGCCCCAATCCGACAATCGACGGAACTCATGTCGCCACGAGCCCGGTCGTCACCAGTAAAGGATTCACCGTTAGTGTGAAAAACCTTACGCCGAACACCCTCTATTATTTCAGGGGATACGTCACAAATTCAACCAGGCTGCCGACAGCCTACACGGCAGACGCGACATTTAAAACGCTTTCACAGTGAACTGGACCGCCCCTTCGGGGCGGAATGCGGCCATAACCTGGTATCGGCTCGAGGTCGCACCCGAAGAGTGATCGAAATCTCAAAATAAAAAAGGGGTCCGGATTAGAACCAGGACCCCTTGCCTTTCATACGCACTGCAAAAGCATTTCTTACCTTGGACGCTGTTTCAGCATCCGATCTATACGCACAACCTGTGCGGATTCACGTATGGTGTTAGGAAACTCCTGACCTCTGTCCAAAACTTTGATCTCATATTTCTGAATTTTAAAGTAATTCTTTATCGTCTCTACGGCCTTGTCAGTATCAAAAGGCTTGCACGAAAATATGTCAACGCTCATATACTGCTTATCCGGGAATGTATGAATGCTTATATGGCTTTCAGCAATCAGCACAAAACCGGATATGCCCCAGTCCTCCGGAACCGCACCCGAATACCGGAAAACATATGGAGGCATAATTTTGGTCATATCCATTTGGGAAGGGTATTTCTCAAGGAAATCATAGATGAGGTTAATGTCTTGCAGCGCCGCACGGTCACAGCCGTAGCCATCCAAAATCAAATGGACCCCAAAACCGAATTCAGGCTTGCCCATGGCAGTCACCTCCCGTAGTGAGAAGCTAAATTCCCCTGCACAAATAATGGATGCTATTTGCCGCCCGCTGCCGGAGATGCTACCGTGAGCACTTCTGAAAACGCTACTGGGCATTCACGCTTCCAGCCATCCGATGATGGACTCGACTCTGCCAAAGCTCAAGGCGGACTTAATGCCACATCATAAAGTGGTCTCGCAAATGAGTTAACACAGAAAAATGCCACCGTCCCATCTGCGCTTTGAATCAGAACAGATCTTTAGGTGACGCCAACTAGTAGAGCAATTCTGACCGGTTACCACGAAACTCCTTTGCGTCTCGCGATCCAGCCCTATATAAAGTACCCTCCATAGGGTGTCAAGATTAATTTTAAGCATCCATCGGGAGCATATTAATTTTCAGGCTGATGCGAACTTTCATCGACAAAAAACCGGTTTTTGCCGGGCCTTTTCTTAGCCGTATAAAGGGCCGAGTCGGCCCGCTGTATCATATCTTCAATGTCCTGCTGCATCGATCCGGACTTTTCGATAAACTTTGCGACCCCGATTGACAGACTCGTCGGCTTGAATTTGAGCAGATCGAACTTGTTGCAGATGCGCTCGGCAACTGTCACAGCCTGGGCTGCCGGCAGATGAGGCAGCAGCATAACGAATTCATCGCCGCCATAGCGGTAAACGGAGTCGATGTTTTCGCGTATCGAGTCGGTCAAAAGATTAGCCGTTTCGATGAGCAGGCCGTCGCCTGCCTGATGGCCGTTGAGGTCGTTGTATTGCTTGAAATTGTCAACATCCATGAAGAACAAAAAGAGGGAATGCTTATAGCGAATTGCACGGATAGCTTCCTTGCGAGCATTCTCCTCAAAGGAACGGCGGTTCTGAAGAGCGGTCAGGGGGTCCCGGACAGCCAGTTTGGACAGTTGCTCCCTTAGAAGTCTCTCTCTGATCAGCCTGTTGAGCTTAGCTTCCAGTTCGTTAAGTGAAAAGGGTTTCGTAATGAAATCCGAAGCTCCGGCCTCAACTACCTCGGTGTACGTATATTTCATTATATGCCCGGTAATAGCTATTATGTCCATATCGGCATGATTTTGAACTATATATTCGATGAGGGCCATGCCATCCATTCGAGGCATATCCATATCGGTTACAACAATAGAATAGCTGCTTATCTGAAGTCTTTCTACAGCCTCGATGCCGTCAGAGGCCGTGTCCACTCGGTGCCCCTGGGAGGTCAGCGCATCTGTGATAATTTCACATGCCTGCGGTTCATCATCGACCACGAGGATAGTCTGCGAAACGGTTCCAACACGCTGCTCAGAATTCATCAGCCATCACCCGTCTTAGATGGAAAGGTCCAGTCGCAAAATCATCCTCCGTGCGTACCGCCCCTAAATAACTTGACTGGCCGGCAAATAAGACCTATTCAAGACACTGAACAGAAGCAGAGCCGGGTAATCAGAGGGCTGCTTTCTGCTCATCGGTCTTGGGCATCCTCCCGTCGCGATCAAGTAAAATTAGAGCAACCGGAGGGGTTTGACAAATCTTTTCCTTCTATCGGACTATCCTGGCTTAAACATAAGTGTTTTGGAGGACCCCGATGCGCCATGTCGCGATAATCTATAAACGCATGCGCCCTGAGGCGGCCTTGCTTGGGCGCCGGCTCAAAGAGTGGTTCGAGCAACGCAGCGTGGAAGTTTTTCTCAAAGAGAATATCGACAACTCCGGTATTAGCCGCGAGGATGAAAAGATCGATATCCCGGAGCCGGTCGAAACGGTTGTCGTGGTAGGCGGCGACGGAACCTTCTTAAGCGTAGCACGTTTCATAGAGCAAAGACCTACTCCGGTCATCGGCATCAATCTGGGAGGACTGGGGTTTCTGACCGAAATAAGCGCTGACTCATGTTTTTTGGAACTGGAGAATATCATTTCGGGTAACTTCGAGATAGAGGAACGAATGCTCCTTCAGGTATCGGTAAGACGAGAGGGCAAAGAGATTTTCAGCCGCCGCGTCCTCAACGACGCGGTCATAAACAAAGCAGCACTGGCAAGAATAATCGACCTCCACGCAACCATCGACGGGCATTTTCTGACTCATTATCGTGGCGACGGCCTCATTATCAGCACCCCTACAGGATCGACCGCTTACAACATCTCAGCCGGGGGCCCCATAATATTCCCGACCGCCCGCACGATTATCCTGACCCCGATTTGCTCATTCACACTCACCAATCGGCCAATCGTCTTTCCGGCTGATGTTACGGTAATGGTCGAAGTGGCCGAACCTGCAACGGAGGTTACCCTCACCTGCGACGGGCAGATAGGATACCACATCCGCGATCTTGACCAAGTAATCGTCAAAACCGCCGCCACACCGCTGCGCATGATAAAGGCCCGGGGCATCAGTCATTTCGAAACCTTGAGATCCAAGCTCAAATGGGGCCAGGAGTGATTTTCTAACCCATCTCAAAATGGTGAGCCCCGGTTGCCGGCCTCGTTATTCCTTACGGCCCCCGTTTGCATTAGCAATCTCAATTCCTTGCCCGGCTCAATATCTGCACAGCGTTCCTGATGCCGGCCAAGGTGAGGTCTTCCATTGGAAACATGCGGGCGATCTGGTAGATGGTGGTGCTTTCACGGGACCAATACTCTTTTCGAATCGGATTGAGCCAAACACTTGCCGGAAAAGCCCCCCTCACCTCCCTGAGCCATTCCCGGCCGGGTCTGGGATCAGGGGTGTGAAAGTATAGCGAGCCGTTGGTAGCCATGAGTTCATATGGACCCATGTTGGCATCGCCGATTATTATGAGGTGCGCCTCGGACCCCTGAGATATAAAGGCTTCCCACGGAATCGCGCGCCTCCGCGCAAGGTCCTGGTAAACTGCCCCGTAAAGGCAATTGTGAAAATAATAGTACTTGAGGTCCTTGAAGTGGTCCCTGATTTTGCCAAAAACCGTTTTGACAAGTTCAAGGTAAGGAAACATCGAATAGCCGCCGTTGTCCAGCAAAACTATCAGCTTCAGGCGATCACGCAACTCCCTGGCAAACACGAGTTCGATTTCGCCTCCGTTCTTTGCGGTCCGGGCTATCGTCTCGTCGATGTCCAACTCTGTGGCCGGTCCTGTACGCTTGAGGTTTTTGAGCGAAGCCAGAACATGGCCCAAATTATCCCTGGCCAAAGTGGATTTTTCCGTATAATTGATGTAGTTCCTTCTGTCGATCACTTTTTGAGCCGTTCCATGAAGGCCCTTTCCATAGATGCGGATTCCCCCACCCGCACGCCCCGAATGCCCGAACGGGGACCGTCCCCCGGTCCCGATCCACTTATCGCCTCCGTGGTGTTGTTCTGTCTGCTTCAAAAGAGTTTCCCAGAAAAGCTTCAGCAGTTCCTCGGTGTCGAATGTTCGCAGATCCTCCGCGGATAGGATGCCCCTTTGTTCAAGTTGCCCGCGCAGCCATTCCTCGAAAGGCTTACCCTCAAAGACATCTTCCCATTCGGGCATTTGCCGTGGAACTCTTCCAAGAAAGAAGGCGCCGAAAACCCGCTCGAAAGCGTCATAGTGCTCGATCTTCTTGACAAAAATGAGGCGGGCCAGCAGGAAGAGCCTGTCCACGTCCGGCGCCAGACCTTGCTGAACTCCCCGGTAAAACTCCAAAACATATTTGAGGCTTATCGGGATTTCCGCCTCACGCAACTGTTGGATGAATGAGAGCATCCAGCGGCCCCTTCGGGTGAACCGGAGCAGAGATGCCCGGCTGTCGCAGCTTTATCGGAATTGAGTCCTTTGGACTATACCTTTGAATTTCAACAAGTCCTGGGAACGTTTGAGAAGCGTTCCGATATGACGCACCGCCCTCCCTGCGCCGGGGTCGCCTGCGCCGCTCGAACGTATGGCGCCGATCCAGTCGAGCAGTTCGGCTGTGGCCGGCGGCTTTTCGAACCCCTGCTCACGCAGCCGGTAAAATTCCGTAAGGCACGCATCGAGGAGTCTTGTTGATATATCCGGAAAGTGCAGTCGCACGATAACCGATATCTCCTCGGCGCCCGGGAAAGGGATGTAGTGGCAAAAACACCGGCGCAGGAAGGGATCGGAGAGTTCTCGTTTGGCGTTGCTCGTAATGATTATAATAGGCTTATGCCTCGCAGCCACTTTATGATTGATTTCCCGGATGATAAACGAGCCGTCCTCGAGAACGTCGAGGAGGTTGTCCTGAGTGTCCGAATCCGTCTTGTCGATCTCATCGAGCAGTAGCACTCTTCTATCTTCGGCGAGAAACGCTCTGCCTATAGGCCCAAAGCGGAGGTAGTCCCAAATGTCGTTAACGTTTCGTCCGGTTTCTCCACTTCCGAACCGTGAATCGTTTAGCCTCAGCACCGTGTCATAGACGTAGCACAGTTCCTCGCCTTTGAACGTGGACTTGCAGCGGGCTTCTTCCATCTTGGCGCCGAACGCTCGGACTATTTCGAAAGCCAGCTGGGTCTTGCCGGTCCCCGCTTCGCCCATTAGAAGAAGCGGTTTTTCCATCGCAATGGCAATATTTACAATCTCGCCTAGTTCAGGACTAAGATAATAGCGCTCGGTACCTTCGAATTTCATGTCGCCTCCAGGTCGTTTGGTAAGTTTAAGACCGGGGGTTTTCACCCCCGCCGCATCCGCTTCCACGTGAACTCCCCTATCTTCACAGGAAATAAGACAAATGGCAACCATGAAATGGAACAAAACCTTCAATCGGCTTCCAGACGCCGATTTCCGACAACCGTTGTCAGCCTGTCTATGACCACTGGTTCGGCAATAGAGCACCGCAGGCTGCCGCCAACCAATATGCCCGCATGCTCATCAACACGGCGCTCCATATTGATACCTAATCACAGTGCGAAACAAGAGCTTTTTGGTCCGCTACCGCGAGTTCATGATAATTTTCCGGATCGTCTACCAGGAGAAAGATTACCCGTGTGCTGTCAGGATCAGTCAAAATAGCCTTTTGGCGCTCGGCTTTAGCCTCGGCAACCTTCCTGTTGGCCAGATCCAGCATGGCCTTCCGTTCCCCGAAGTTCATCGCACCCGTAGGGCAGATTTTCACACAAGCCGGTAATGATCCTTCACGGATACGATCGATACACATGTTGCAGAAAGCCATCTTGCCCTGTTTGAGATCAATTCTCGGAATGTCGTAAGGGCAGGCTTCACGAATATCTTTAAAGTCGGACGGGCGCACCCTTATTTCCGGGTTGAAGATGACCGCTCCCGTAGCCTCATCCCGTTCGATTGCTCCCCTGACCTTTTTATCCGACGCCTTTTTGCACGCAGGTTCAAGACAGTGACGGCACTGATCCGGAAAGAAGTTCCAGCGCAGCTTCTCGTCGTTGACTTCTGTGAATCGAACCAATTTCCAGGTATTGTAATTAAAGTCTTCAGGGTTCTGGGGGGTTCCCCGATTGACGGTCTTTCCCCCGCTCAGTTGATTCCATTCTTTGCAGGCCGCCTGACATCCTCTGCAAGCGATGCAGGAGGAAGTATCGATGAAGAAAGATTTCCCATCCTTCATTTGGTTAACCTTCTTTAGCCATCTTGGAAATATCGACCATAAAAGCCTTCACTTCAGGTTCTGTTGCATTGGGATCGAAAATCCATCCCGTCAGCAAATTGGAACTGTCGCCGCCGGAGCCGTCTTGTGGATAGCGCCAGCCAAAGCACCAGGGCAGGGCGATCTGATGAACCCTCTTACCGGCGACGGTAAAGGGTCTGAATCGTCCGGTAACTAGGGCGACAGCCTGGAGTTTCCCCCGGACTGAAGATACCAGCACCTTTTCGCCGTTTTTGATTCGCTTTTCTTCCGCCAGTTCTTCGCTCATCTCCACGAAAATCTCGGGTTGCATCTCAGCCAGCCAGGGTTGCCTCCGGGTCGTTGACCCGGTTTCATAAAGTTCCTGGGTCCTGATAGTGGTGCAGACGATGGGATAGCGGCTGTCACTGCTGACGAATATGTCATCATGCGGCCCGCTTTCCTCGCTGTAGGGAATCTCGGCCGCCGGGTTTATCCTCTGGCGGGAAAGAGGATTTTCCGGAAGAGGCGATTCGAACGGCTCGTAATGTTCAGGTAAGGGGCCATCAACAAGCGGTCCAAAGATATGACCCATGCCGTCAATCTTCATGACAAAAGGATATTTGCCTCCTTCATGCCCCATGGGCGGGCCGCCTCCATCCGGGATATCCCCTTCCCAGGCCATGGTGGCTGGATTCCATTGGAGAACCGGCCTTCCCGGATCCCATGGCCTGCCTTGGAGATCAACCGAAGCCCGGTTGTAGAGCACCCTCCGGTTCAGGGGCCAGCTCCAGCCCCAGTGAGGAAACAGGCCCAGTCCGGTGGGGTCGGCTTTGTCCCTTCTGGCCATCATGTTGATTACTTTGCCGTCCGCCTGGGTGTAGCTCTGGCTGTAGAGCCAGTTTCCACAAGCGGTGCCGCCGTCGGCCTGAAGATGAGTAAAGTTGGCGACCAGTTCGCCTTTCCTGCCGAGCAGTCTGGGAGGATGGGTGTTCCGGTCAAAAACATCCTCCGCGTAATATCCGTTTACCTCTTGCGCAACCCTGTGCACATCGATCTTTTTGATCTCTCCCTCGGCGCCCTTTTCGCCGTAGTTCCAGGTGAGACTTATTATCGGCTCCGGGAAAACTCCCCCTTCCTTCTGATATAGTCTTTTGACCCTGAAGTAGAGTTTGTTTATTATTTCATAATCCGGCAGCGACTCACCCATTGGTTCTATGGCCTTGTACTTCCACTGTGCAACCCTGCCCGTGGTTGTAGTACTTCCCTCCTTTTCAAAGGACGTCGAGGCGGGGAGCAAAAAGACTTCCGTATTTATCCCTTCGGGATTCATTCCCGGACCTCTCCAGAACGAAGCCGTCTCGGAGTCGAAGATATCCACGCATACCATCCACTGTAGTTTCGACAGAGCCCTTCTTATCTTACCCGCGTTCGAGGCTGAGCAGGCGGGGTTGTATGCCCACGAAAAGAATCCTTCTATCCTGCCTTTGGACATTTCGTCAAAGGCGGCAAAGGCCGTGACATTCATGCCTTCGTAAGTCTTTGCCAGCCAGGAATAGGCAAAATCGTTATCCTTTGTCGCCTTGTCTCCGTACAGGGCCTTGAGGTAACTGACGATGTATTTGTCCCGGTTGACCCACCAGTTGATGCTCTTCGGATCCTTTGTAGTGGGGGCGTGCTTCTTTATATAGGCCTTCAGGTCGACCAGAGAAGCGCTGGGCACCGGGATATAGCCAGGGAATACATCGGCGAAAATGCCGTTGTCCGGGGCTCCCTGAGCGCTGCACTCGCCCCGCAGGGCGTTTAGCCCTCCTCCAGCCATTCCCATGTTGCCCAGAAGGAGCTGGATGATCGCCTTGCACCTGACGTTCTGAGCGCCGACGGAATGCTGGGTAGATCCCATCGAATAGAGAATGGTGCCGGCCTTGTCCGGCTTTCCGGAAAGCCCAAAGGTCCTGTAGACTTCTTCTAGGGCGGCCTCAGGCGTTCCGGTGATGCTGGAAACCATCTCCAGGGTGTAGCGGGAAAAGTGTTTCTTGAGAATTTGGAACACACAGTTGGGACCTTTAAGAGTGTTATCCTTCCGAGGCAAACCCTGGTCGTCCAACTGGAAAGACCAAGTCCTCATATCGTACTTCCGGGATTGTTGGTCATAGCCCGAGAAAACACCACCGAGCTCGCCGGGGCCCATGAACTCCGGATTTACCAGGTATGGAGCATTGGTGTAATGGACCACGTAATCATGGAAGTATAGATCATTTTCCAGGATATATTTGATCATGCCGCCCAGGAAAGCAATGTCGGTGCCGGAGCGAAAAGGAGCGTAGATGTCCGCCTTAGCGGCGGTTCTGGTAAAGCGGGGATCGGCAACGATTAGTTTTGCCCCCCGTTGCTTTGCCCTCAGCACCCACTTCATCGAGATCGGGTGATTTTCCGCCGCGTTGCTCCCCATGACCAAAATGACGTCGGCATTCTTTAAATCAATCCAGTGGTTTGACGCACATCCGCGACCGAACGACTCTCCCAGAGCCGATATGCTTGTGGCGTGTCAGGTCCGGGTTTTGTCGTCGAGGTACACGATTCCCCACGATCGCATGAGCCTTTGCAGCAGGTAGCACTCCTCATTGTTGATAGAGCAGCTGCCGATGCTTACCATGGCGTCCGTCATGTTGATGACAAAGTCCCTTTCCACCTCTGTATCTTTGCCCTCAGGCCCGGTTTCCTTTACTTTGGATTTAGAAGTGAGCTTGAAGGTCCGGTCACGAGTCCCCTTTACCCTCCCGGCGATCTGATCCAGCGCCCAATCCCATTCCACATCCTGCCACTCACTGGCGTTGGGGGCACGATACTTCGGCTTCATTACTCGCTCGGGATTGTTAACCAATTGGTAGGCCGCCGCCCCCTTGGCGCAAAGAGCCCCTTCACTAACGGGATGCGCAGGATCGCCCTCAATATTTATGATCGCATTGTCCGCGCTGTGCACAATCATGCCGCACCCCACCGAACAATAAGGGCAGACTGTTAAGGTCTTTCTTGCGCCGGCTATCCTTTTGGTTTTTGGAACTCGAGCATACGCCTCGACAGAGTCGAAATTACCCCTCAAACCGCTTTGAGTCGGACTGCCCTCAAATGATTTCATCCGCACTTCCTTTGAGTCATGTCGTTCACCACACGGCGCCTTCACTTTCCCCCGGCTGAAGGAAGCCCTTTTTGATGAAAAGTCGACCCGGGCTAATATGCCTGCGCAGCAATCTTTTTCGTCACTTCCATGAAAGCCCTCAGGGTAGGTGAAATCCACCTGTCGCGGTACCAGATCATCAATAAGGCCACATCGATTTTGCCCTCCGACCATGGCAAAACCACGAGCTTCCCCTGCGCGACCTCATCCCGAACGGCGACCTCCGGCAGCACAGTGATTCCCACCCCCGACACGAGGCATTTTTTAATTACTTCCACACTGTAGAATTCAATCTTGCTGAACCTGCCCGCCTCCTCCTGCTCCAAGACTTGCTCGAAAACTTTCCTGTAGCTGCAATCCACCTTTGAGAGCAAGATGGTCTCACCCCCTAGATCCTTTGTGTGTACGCTTTTCCTGGAGGCAAGGGGGTGATGCGGACTGGCTACCAGCACCACTGAGTGAAAACCCAGAATTTCCACATCGAGATCGGCTGCGCTGATGGACTCGGCGAGCAGGAACGCCAAATCGGTTATGCCCTTGCGCAGATCGTTTTCCAACCCCTCGTGAGCACAGGTGATAAAGTTCAGTTGCACCCTGGGAAATCTATTGTGAAATTCCTTGATGACGCCCGGGAGGCAATGCACTCCAAAGGTTTCCGGAATCCTCACGGTCAACGACCCCACAGGTTCCTCGTTTTCCATCACCTTAGACCGGGTCTCATCGACCAGTTCCAAAATCTTGTTCGCATACTGGAGCAACTGTATTCCGCACTCGGTCAGCTGCACCTTTCTGCCGAGACGGCTGAAGAGCTGCACGCCAAACTCCTCTTCGAGGGCCTGGATCTGCGCTGAAATGCTGGACTGCGCATAGTGCAGCCGTCCGGCTGCCTTGTTGAAGCTCAATAGATTTGCCACCGCCTGAAACGACTTTAGCTGGCGGATTTCCATATTTATGCCCTCTTATTATCGATTCTACCGATCCTCAGGTTCGAAATAAATCGTTTGACACGATATCAAATCCCAATCAATCTAATATCACGATTAAAAACTGACTTCACCCAAAAAGGAGAGTATAGAAAAATGAGCGAAACCAAGAGGGCGGAAATCGAGCAAATGGCTTTTGATTACTTTCAGTCGGGGTTCAACTGCGCGGAGGCCATATCAAAGGCGATTGTGGAAGCGTACTCCAACGAGATCCACACCGATATCCCGAGGATGGCCACCGGCTTTGGCGGAGGAATCGGCGGTTCGAAAGCCGACACCTGCGGGACTTTGAACGGAGGGATTATTGCCCTTGGATGTCTCTTCGGGAGAAAGCAACCCGGGGACGACAAGAAGATTGCATACGAAGTCGGCGCCGAATTCAGGCGGAAGTTTATCGAAACCTTTGGATCCAGCATCTGCCGAAACATTCTGGAAGGATTCGGGGAGCAGGAAAACCTCATCGAGTGCAAGAAGCTGACCGGCCGGACTGCAGGAATCCTCTATGAAATGATCGGAGATATCATTGCCGGGACAACCGGCAAAGCATGACCAGGATTTTAAGTCAATCCGGGCAGGGTCATGGCCCTGAAACTACGGGCATTACTTAGGCGGCGTTGGGCGCAGGAGTGGTGGAGCAAGCGGTTTGTTCACCGGGGGACCTGGTCAAGGCGGCCAAAGGCATCAAATGTCAAGCATCATGTTGAACCGGCTCCCCAAACAGCATGCTCACAAAAGCGTTTTTGTATGACGCAACCATCTTGCCTTTCCTCATGACCAAAGCGATATGATCCGGCTTGAAATAACGATCGACGGGGAGGAATTCAAGATTTCTTTTTTTCAGGCCGGGTAAATCCCTCACCACTGTGGCAAGCGAAATGCCCAACCCGATTTCAACGTAGACTGAGCTGAGTTCTACGTTTGAGGATTCCATAACGACGCGGCAATCGAGGCCGAGCTTTGTAAGGTGTTTGTCGAGAGCCGCGCGACCACTGTGCTTCAGACCCCGGGGAGGCACAATGAGAGGGTACCTGGACAGCTGTTTCAAACTCACCCGTTTTGCAGCAGCCAACGGGTGTCCCGTCGGCACCATGAGGACCGTCTCGACCTTTTTCCATCGGATGGTCACAAGGTCCTTCGGGACAACCGACTCAAGAGCGAACCCAAAGTCGATCTCACCGTCCCTGACAAGTTCCAGCACCCTTTCCTGCGGTCGATCGAGCAGGGTCACTTCGACCCCGGGGAACCTGCCAACGTAGTCTCTGAGCTTGTCCGGGAAAAGGTGGTAAAGGGTGGTGAAAGGTGCAGCCACTTTCAGCCGCCCTTTGCAAGCCCCTTTGAATTCCGTCAATTCCTCCTTGAGTCTTTCGTGCTGATCCAAAACCATCTCTGAGAACTTGAAGAATCTTTCTCCCGCAAGGGTTAGATTCAACTTTCGTTTCCCTATTCTTTCGAAGAGCTGGCAGTCGAGTTCCTCTTCCAGCAACTTGATCTGCTGGCTAAGAGCAGACTGAGTTCGAAACGTGGCCTCCCCCGCCTTGGTGAAGCTCCGCAGCCTGGCCGCATGGTAAAACCCGACGATCTGCTGCCACTCCATAATGGCGCCTGTCCGCGACGAGATACTTCAGTTTGAAGGATACAAATTCATTTCAGAGCACGCCGGGATCGACAGGAATTCAATGAAACAAAAACCGTCCCTTCACGATACTCTGCGTTCTCCGCAGCTAAAAATCAAACATCTCGGCCTCACTGCATATAATAAGTTGAGCTAATTTTCAATATTAGATTAATCAATTTTACTTATTACAGTCACACAGCGATATTTACAAAGCATGCAAGAGCAATCGGCAACAGGATGTATCGGCTGCGAACGGACGGAGCCCGCGAATGCCGGCGCCATTTGAAAAAAAAGGATCCCAAAAATGAACATGTCACTGCAGGCAGGTTTCACTTTCGAGTTCAGTTTTACAATCCTTGAGAACAAGACAGTCCCCCACCTCTACCCGGAGTCTCCGGAGTTTCAGGCTATGCCGGCGGTCCTGGCGACAGGTTTCATGGTAGGCCTTTTCGAGTGGGCTTGCATCAGGGCCATAAATCCCCACATCGACTGGCCCCGGGAACAAACCGTTGGCATCGGCATAGACGTAAACCACATTGCCGGAACCCCACCGGGGCTGACAGTTACCATAAAGGCAAAGGTCGAGAAGATAGAAGGGCGTAAGCTCACTTTCTCTTTGGTCGCCGACGACGGAGTGGACAAAATATCTGAAGGCACCCACGAGAGATTCATCATCGACGCCGCCAGATTCAATGAAAAAATGACATCGAAAGCATCCCGCGCAGGACAATCATCCGGTGCATAAGGACAACACCACCGCTTTTATCTCACGACCGGAGGTCGGCTCCACCGGCTGGAATTTCCCGCGCCCTTCACATCATGCACTCCCAACCCGCCCTGAGCAAACTGTTGGCGAATAATATCGAAAAATTCCGCTCTCTGCCTTGCGTTAAGTATTTCTTTTTCCTCCAGGATATGCTCGATGACTGCATGTTCGAGCTCCGACTGGCACCTCAAGATATCTTCCACAGCCGCATGCACTCTGGATCTATTCTCTGATTCGGAAAAAAGCGCCCCGGCCAGAACCATTCTTTTTTCGCGCAAGTCCCTGCGTATTTTTTCAACCTCTGGCAGAAAGGTTTGCCGGATATCACGAACCTTTTGACGTTGCTCGATGCTAAGATCGGCTATCAGGTCAAGATACCCCTCGATTTTAGAGCCCTTCCGCCCGAAACGTCTCCACAGGTAATAGGAGCCGGCAAAGGCGGCCGAAACCATGGCTAAAGCACTCACAAAACCCACCAGAAAAGATCCTGAAGACATAACAGATGTCCTTATCTAAGTTGACCTATGACCCGGAAATAGGCATAACTCATCGAAAGAGGCGGAAAATCGCTGAACTCGTCGAGTGCGTCTCCCTCGTCCTTATGACCTGCGGCAAGCTCGAAAAAAGAGCCGGCCAACCGGAGAAACCTCTCAAGGGGCCGATTGCGTTTCTGCCTTGAAAGCCCGGCAATAATCTCCAGGGCAAAGGACTCGGTCGCATCGATCTTCGGCATCATCCTGACCAGAGAATCCACCGCTTCGAACTCGGCCAGTTCTTCCCTGCATGTTGTGCAATTTCGCAGGTGCGCCGAGACCTCTTCACGAAGCCCGCCATCCAGTTCACCGTCTCTGTAAGCTGTCAATTTGCTTCCAAATCTATCCTTTTCCACTGTTCATTCCTTTGGATTTACCGATCAGCATTTTTCTCAGGTTCTCGCGGGCGCGGAAGAGCAGCGACTCCACGCCGGCAATAGAAGTTGAAAGGACATTACCGATCTCGGCATAGGAAAGATCCTCATCGACTCTTAAAAGCAACGCGGCCCGTTGCTTTTCGGGAAGGCGCCCCACTGAGTCCATAACTTCCTGCGCAAGCTCCTTCAACCCCGTGTCGCCGGGCCCCTGGAGCTCAGGTCCAAGCTCATCCGAGGCGCTCGCCCGGTCAAACCGGCTTCTGCGCAAGACCTCGTTCATCGAAAGATTGTAGGCGATTTTGAAAATCCATGTCGACACCTTCCCCCTGGGCTTGAAGCCGGAAGCCGCCAGATAGACTTTTAGAAAAACTTCCTGTGCAATATCCTCTGCCCCGAATCTATCACCTGTATATCTGAAAATAAAATTCAAAACCGGGTCCCTGTACCTCTTGATCAGCATTTCAAACGCAACAATATCGCCAGCCCCAACGGCCTTGATAAGCTCATATTCGCTTTCGGTTTTTTCAAAAGTGTTCCCACGGGCCGCCGAATCACTCATCTAGACCTTAATCCACCCTCTTTTCAGCGAGTTTTCCAAAACTATCCCTGCCAGGAACGCCGCGCCCATGTTCCACATAGCGAAAGCAGCTACTGCAAGCATCACATAAAAATCGGACTTCTTTTCCCCAATGTCTCTCACCACGATGGCCAGTTCCGAACCTGCGAAGAACAGGATCACACCCAGGATCGCGTCTGGAAAAACCCCGAAGATGATCGAAACCGACTCGCTGAAAAACAGGGCAATGAAAACGAGCATGGCGCCGAGTATAATCGGCGCTCCTCCTGTTCTTGCTCCAAATCGCACATGACCCGCCATTCCTCCGGCTCCATGGCACATGGGAATGCCGCCAAAAAGAGGGGACACAAGGTTCATTATGCCCTGAGACAGTGCGATCTTCCTTTCGGTGATCTTCCTGTCGGGAAATAGTTCATTGTTTTCGGCAACGATTGCAATCACCGCGTTCCCAATGGTCAGCGGTATCTGCGGGATCGTGAAGAGCAGCGTGCCGACCAGGAGATCATTCAAGGTGATCGAGGGGAGCGCAAAAACGGGAAGCCTCAAACCGACATGGATTTTGGAGAGTTCGTGGAGTATTCCAGGGTTCATTACCGGCGCCGACCCAATTCCGATCAGCAGGAGCACAAACATCGCAGGAACTTTGGGATTTGTCAGAAGAATGTAAGTCACCACAAGGGCGATACCGGCCAGAACGGGCGCCGTCTTCATTCGGTGCACACCATCCACCATGAAAGACAGACCCAGTCCCAGCATGATCCCGCGCACGACCGGTTTGCCTGCAAGCCTGGCTATCGGTCCGATCACCCCTGTTGCTCCCGCAAAAAACCAGAAAATGCCCGTGGTGATGCCCGATCCGAAAAGGGCGGCAGGACTTATGCCCCCCGCAATGGCGGCTGCGCCAATGGCCTTCATGGGCTGAACAGGCAAAGGCGTTCTGTAATAGAACCCCGCCGCCAGTAAGAAAATGCCGAACATGAAGAGGAGCCCGAGAGGATCTATTTTGACTATGGTTATGTACGCGACAACGAACGGAATAAGAGTGCCGATGTCGCCGAACGCGCCTGCCCATTCCATCCTGTTGTAAACGTTCTTCGTCTTCTTCCTTTCAACGTTTGCCTGCTGCGCAGGTTCTTCGCCTTCGACTCTTTTAGCACGGCTATCCGGTGACATTGCAGACTGCCTCCCAGGCATGGATTTTGACCGGCCTCTCCAATGACCGGCGCACAACTCTGCCTGTTAAACAATTCAAACTGGAAAAACTTGCGCTGTAATGAAAAATATCGACCGCACCGGTCGGCCTGGATGTTGGAAATTCACTAAAGTCGATCCGAAAGATTGCCGAGCCAAAAACCTGGATTACGGCTCCTGATACCGGCCTTTTCCCTGT
>Ga0187771_10000084_pt1 | contig 44665 bp, 43 predicted proteins | sample 0116_SJ02_MP15_1_FD_133139 | JGI IMG/M metagenome (GOLD analysis project Ga0187771, IMG submission 133139) | Tropical peat soil microbial communities from peatlands in Department of Meta, Colombia - 0116_SJ02_MP15_10_MG | ecosystem: Environmental > Terrestrial > Soil > Wetlands > Peat | place...
CGACATCGGGTACGCCTACGGCCACTCCGACTCGCACTGCGACGCCGACCGCAACCGCAACCGCCACGGCGACCTCGAGTGCGAGTGCGACTGCGACATCCACGGCAACTCGCACTGCAACTCCGACTGCGTCAGCCACCGCCACGGCAACGGCGACTGCGACCGCGACGGCGACTGCGACCGCAACGGCTACGGCGACATCCACTGCCACGGCGACCACGACCGCGACGCCGACGCTCACGCCGACGCCGACGGCCACTCCCACGGCGGTGAGCGAGAAGGTGACCGTCAGTCCGAAGAGCGTGAAATTCGGCAAGGTCACCGAGAACACGACCAGTAAATCCAAGACGGTCACGGTCAAGAATGCCGGCTCGGCCAAGAAGGGGTTGCCGGTAATAATCGAGCAGGTATCCGCGGGGCCGAACCCACCGTTTGCGGAAACCAACAACTGCGGCGCGCTCGCTCCGGGCAAGAGCTGCCAGGTCGAGGTCACCTGCGAGCCGTCTGGTTTGGGTGGCCCTTCGGGGAATTTGACGATTAGCGACAACGCAACTAGCTCGCCGCAGACCGTGAGCTTGAGTTGCACGGGAGTCGCGCCGAAGAAATAGGAACGCGGTCGGCGGGCGCGTCAAATTGCGCGGGCAAGGCGCGCGCCAGCATCGAGGCTGCTGCGCGCCATATCCCGCTCTTCGCAATCAGGCGGCGAGCGTGCTCATCGGACGGACCGTCAGCGTGAATCGTCGCCCCGCGCGCTTGAGATGAACGACCTCGCCGAAGGCATCCGAGAGCATCTTCGATGTGAGCACGCGCTCGCGAGGGCCAGCCGCGAGCACGCGGCCGCCCTTCAATACCAGCACGTGCGAGAAGGCGGGCATGATCTCCTCGACATGATGCGTCACCAGCACAAGGGCGGGGGCGCCGCGCCGGCGGGCGAGCCGTTCGAGGAACTGGAGGAAGCGCTCGCGCGCGACCGGGTCGAGTCCCGCGCAGGGCTCATCGAGGATTAGCAGCCTCGGCGCGGGCATCAGGGCGCGTCCGATCAGCACGCGCTGGCGCTCGCCCTGCGAGAGCTGCAGCCACGGTCGCGCGGCGAGCGCGGCGGCCTCGACCTGACCGAGAATTCTCATCGCGCGCCGGCGATCCTCGCCGCGCATCCTGCCCCAGTAACCGATCATCGCATACCTGCCGCTTACCACCGCGTTAAGCGCGCTCTCGCCATCGGGCATCATCTGGACCACGCTCGAACTGACCAGGCCCACGCGCGTGCGCAGGTCGCGCCAGTCGGCGCGCCCGTAAGTTTCGCCGAGCACCCGGATGGTTCCGGTGGTCGGCGGGAGATAGCCGGTCAGCGCGCGAAGCATCGAGGTTTTCCCCGAGCCGTTCGCGCCGAGGATGACCCAATGCTCGCCCGGTCCGACGCGCCAGTCGATTCCGCGCAGGATCGGGGCGTCGCGTTCGATGGTGAGACCGGTCACATCGATCACGGGTTGGGAAGCTTTCATAGCAGGCGCAGATTACGCGGATTTATCGAGGTGAAAAAGCGACCGGCGATCGGCGCTCCGATGCGCCCCGGCGCGGCCGCGGCGAAATTTCCCGCACGCTCGATCGATCGCAAAAAATGCGTCCCCGCGCGCTCGCCCGCTTGGGAAGCCGCCGCCGCACCATGCGGCGGACAGGGGCGAAACGGATTCCCGCGCGGCGCCCATCGCGAGGATCGCAGAAAACCGCTGGCAGGCATGGCTTTTCTGAATATACCTCAATCCAGACTGGCAAATTTGTTCAGGATGAACTGTTCATCCTTATTGAAATCGAAATGCTGGCGCACAATGCGGCTCAATGGATGCGCTCACATCACGCGCCGGCGGAGACCAGGGAGCGAACCCGGGCAAATTGAATCGTTCGGCTCTGGCCGCGCCCGCCGGCGCGAGCGCCGATTTGGAAGTCCGCGCGCAGGCGCTCGGCTCGCTCCGGACGCCGCCTGCGATGCGCGCGGCGAGCGATGCCGCTGGCGCGGGCGACGCCGAGGTGCCCGACTGGATCGAGCTTTTGCCCGCCGGAGTGTTCCACGGGCGCGACGGGCGCGGTCCGTTTCGCCTCGACGATCCTGAGACGGTGATCGCGGCCACGCTCGCGCTGCGCCTGGAGGCGGGTATCCCGGTCGATTACGACCATGCGACGGATTTTGCCGCACCCGCAGGGCGTCCCGCGCCGGCGGCCGGATGGATCACGGAGCTGCAAGCGCGCGGCGGCGCGATTTGGGGCCGGGTCGAGTGGACCGCGCGCGCGGCCGCGGCGATTCGCGTTCATGAGTATCGATACGTCTCGCCCGTGTTCCAGTTCGATCCGGCAAGCGGAAAAGTGACCCGGCTTTTGCGCGCGGGGCTGACCAACAATCCGAATCTTTATCTGACCGCAATCGCGGCCGCGGACACCAGCGCCGCGAATCACGAGGGCGAAATGATGGAAGAATTCCTGGGCAAGCTTAGGGATCTGCTCGGACTCGCCGCCGACGCATCGAATGACGAGATCCTCGCCGGCGTTCGGGAACTTGCCGAGAAGGCGGCCGGCGCGGACCGCGATGAAGCGGCGCACGCGCACGTGGCCGATCCGGCGCGATATGTCGGGATCGCCGAGTTCCAGAAGGCGCTCACCGAACTCAACGCGCTCAAGGCCGACCGCGCCCGCGAGCGCGCCGCGCACGCGGTGGACGACGCGATTCGCGCGGGCAAGCTCGTTCCGGCGCAACGCGAGTGGGCCACCACCTATTGCAGCGCGGACCCGCGCGGCTTCCAGGCCTTCGTCGCCAAGCAGCCGTCGATTCTGGGAAGCGAGCCGGCGTTCGCAGGAGAGCCGCCGAGCCGAATCGCGGCGGCGGCGTCGCAGCTCAATACCACCGAGGTCGCAATCTGCGCGCAACTCGGGGTCAGCCACGGCGACTTCCTCAAGCGCAAGATGGGCCGCGCCGATTTTCTGCGCTTCGAGCGCACAACCACCGAGCACGACCGCTAAGACGATCACGCGCCCCGCGCGGCAGGACCGCCGCCGGGCGCGAAGGGCAAAGGTGAAAAAATGGCGGCTTTGACCAGCTCACGCAACACGCCCGAGATGGCCGACGGCGGCCGGATGCGCGTCTACCCGGTCGAGGCGAACACCAACGTCTATCTGGGATCGATGGCGGCGCTCAACACGAACGGCAACGCGGTGCCCGCATCGGCGACCACCACGACCGCCAATGCGCTGAAGATCGTCGGGCGCACCGAGCGCGTCCACAACGGCATGCCGGGACAGGACGCGATCAATTCGGGCGGCGCCGCAGGCGCTTTGTCGATCGTGGTGCGCAAGGGCGTGTTCATGTTCGACCAGGACAGCTCGATAACCGCGGCGCAGATAGGTTCGGTGTGCTTCGCAATCGACGATCACACGGTCAGCGCGACCGATCGCCAGAGCGGTGCGGGCGTGCAGCAGAACGCGGCCGCCGGGCAGGTGGTTGCGATCGATCCGAGCGGCCAGGTGTGGGTCGACTTCTGGCATCAATCCACGGCAGCCGCCTGAGCGCCCGCGCCGGCGAAACCGCCATCAGGAAGGTGAAGTAAATGGAGATCAGCGCTGCAAATCTGACCGCACTTTTCACCGGCTTCGACGTCGTCTTTCAGCGCGGCTTCGAGAAGCCGCCCTCCTACTACGAGCAGATCGCGACCATCGTGCGCTCGGGCTCGCGGCAGACCACCTACCCGTGGCTCGGCCGCACCACCAAGTTCCGCGAGTGGCTCGGCGACCGCGTCATCCAGGCGCTCGAGGCGCACACCTACACGATCGTGAACAAGAACTTCGAGGACACCGTCGCGATCGATCGCAACGACATCGAGGACGACACCTACGGAGTCTACGAGCCGATCATCGAGCAGCTCGGATGGGACACCAAGGTGCATCCCGACATGATGTTGTTCGCGATGATCAAGCAGGCGGTCACCAGCCCCTCGGGCGTCCTGTGCTTCGACGGCCAGCCGTTTTTCTCCGCCAGCCACCCGGTGGGCCTGATGAATGAGACCGGAGACACGACCGCGGCGAACATCAACACCAGCGGTTCGGGCGCCTACTGGTTCCTGATCGACGCATCGCGGGCGATTCGGCCGTTCATCTTCCAGCTACGCCGCGAGTACGCGGTGACGCGGATGAGTTCGCTCACCGATGAGGGCGTGTTCAACCGGCGCGAGTTCCGTTACGGCGTCGATGGGCGCGCGAACACGGGCGTCGGGCTGTGGCAGCTCTGCTACGCGAGCAACACCGATTTGAGCAATCCCGCCAACTATGGCGCGGCGCGCTCGGCGATGAGGTCGTTCAAGACCGATGCGGGGCAGCCGTTCGGCGCGCTGTCGGGCCGCCAGGGCGTGTACCTGGTGGTTCCGCCCGCGCTCGAGGAAGTAGCGCGCCAGCTCCTGAATTCCGAATTCATGGTCGGTACCGGCGCGAGCGCGAGCGTTCCGACCACGAACATCTGGCGCAACAGCGCCGATCTGATCGTCAGCGAGTACCTGGCGTGAGGAGCGGCCGAGTGACTATTGCCTCCCAGCGCCGGCGCCTCGCGGGCTCTCCTCCCCCTTGCGGCGCCGGCGTATCTCCCCATCCCCCGCGAGCAGGAGCACCCCTCCGCTCCTCGCTCGCGGGGGACCTTCCAACCCTGGCTGCGAGCGTCCGGCCCGGTTGCGCTGGAGTGAAATGAAGTGAGTTACGCGAGTCCGCAGGACATGATCAATCGGTATCCAAATCGCGATCTCGTTCAACTGACTAATGAGGATCCGACTGCGGTTACTATCGATACCGCGCCGCTTCAGCAGGCGCTCTCCGATGCGTCGGCGGAGATCGATGGTTATCTCGAAGGACGATTCGCGTTGCCGCTGGCCGATCCTCCGGCGGTGCTGAACCGGCTTGCGACCGATATCGCGATGTACCGCCTGCAGGTGCTGCGTCCGCTGCACGACCTCGAGGACGCGCGCCGCAGGTACGATGACGCAATCGCGATGCTGGGGAAGGTCGCCTCGGGCGAGCTGACCCTGGGGCTGGCCGCGGACAACCATGAACCGCCGGTCGCAGGCGCAGCCGAAGCGGTCGAGGGACCGGGCCGCGTGTTCAGCCGCGGCTCGCTCAAAGGGTACTAGGCGATGGGCGCGATGCTGGATGCGCCCTTTGACGGCGCAACATTTTCCCCGCCGACGCCGATCGATATCGCGACCATCGAGAGCGCGATTCTCGCCCAACTCGGCTCGCAGATAAATTCGATCGAAATCGCCCACTATCCCGATCGCCCCGAGTCCTACCGCATGACGCATCGCATCGGCGCCGCACTCGTCCAGTACAAGGGCGCGGCCTACGGCGAACAACTCGACACCGCGGCGATCATCCAGGAACGGAAGCTCGAATTCGAGGTCACCCTGATGATGCGCGATCTCGGATGGAGCTACGGCGGGGATGCGAGCGGGCCGAGTCCGGGCGCCTACGCGGCGATCGAGGCGGTGCGCGCCGCGCTCACCGGGTTTCGGGTTCCCGGATGCCGCAAGATGTTCCCAAAGAGCGAGAAGTTCGTCGAGCGAGACCGCCAGGGCGGGGTGTGGATTTATGCAATCACGTTTGCGCTCTCGACCCTGGCGCTGGAAGCATCGGGGCAAGAAGGATTCCCACTCTTTATCCGGGGAATCGCGATGGAAGAGGGCGGCGTGACTTCGATCACGGTCGGCGCCGCGTCATACACGTTCGATGCAACCGGAAAGATTCAGCTTCCCAATGGAAACGTGTTCGCCGTGCAGGTGACCGGCCCGGGCGGAGCGCCGCTGGCCGAGGGAACCGACTTCGCAGTCGATGCGGTGAACGGGATTATCACGGCGCTGACCGGCGGCGCAACGGGGCCGGGCGAGACCGTCGGGATCGCGTACAGCTACGCCGATCAGGTGATCGCGTCCGCGGGGCAAAGCGCGCCGACCAATTGAGCGGCTCGCGCGCGAACGCCGAAGTCAAAACGCGGGGGCGCCCCTTGGCTGCTCCCGCCACGAGGTGAGTACAGATGCCTGCATCCTTCCTGCACGGAGTTGAAGTGATCGAAGTGCCAGTCGGCCCGGCCCCGGTCACGGTGGTTAAGTCCGCGGTGATTGGCCTGGTTGGCACAGCGCCGGCGTGGGCGGTTCAATCGCCGGCCGCCGCGCCGGCGGTCAACTCTCCGACGCTCGTCAGTTCCGCGATCGATGCGGCCAACTTCGGCCCGCTGGTTCAGGGATACACGATCCCTTACGCGCTGGCCGCCATACAGAAGCAGGGCGCGGGCCAGGCGATAGTAGTCAATGTGTTCGATCCGACCCGGCACTTCACCGCGGTAACGAGCCAGGCGATGAGCTTCCCGGCCTCGGGTGCTCAAGTGCTCAACCTCGGACACATGGGCGTGTCGAATGTCGTGGTCAAGAACTCAGCCGGAACGACTACCTACTCATCCAGCACTGACTATACGCTCGACCCGTTGAACGGAGTGATTACTGCGAGGCAGGGCGGCGCGCTGGCGACCGGCGCTGCGGTTTCAATCTCATTCAATTACGCAGATCCGACCAAAGTGCAGGACGCCGACATTATCGGGGCTGTCACGAGCGGCGTATATACGGGCCTGCAGGCGCTCCAGATCACTTACGGCACGATGGGCTTCTTCCCGAAGATTCTGATCGCCCCCGGATACTCACAGAATGCCGACGTGGCGGGCGCGGTGACCACGATGGCGAATACGCTGCGCGCCATCGCGCTCATCGACTCGCCGCCCGGGACGCCGGTTGCAACCGCGATCGCCAACCGCTCGGCCGCCAACAACGCATTCGACACGTCGAGCAACCGTGCGATCCTCTGCTATCCGCAGGAGACGTTTTACGATTCGGGATTGGTACCCACGGGCGTTACGCTGAGTGCGTCGGGGATTCCGCTCACCGCGGCATTCAACGCCAACTCGGTCGGGCCGTACTCGCAATGGGTCGCGGGTGCGATGGCGGCCAAGGACCTCGCGCAGGGCTACTGGTGGTCTCCGTCGAATACCCAGGTGAATGGCATCCTCGGACCGGATGTCGCAATCTACGCGTCGATCCTGGATCCCGTCTCGGACCTCAACAACCTCAACGCGCAGGGGATCCTGACGGTCTTCAATGCGTTCGGGACGGGGCTTCGCGTGTGGGGCAACCGGTCGGCCGAGTATCCGTCGAGCACCGCCCCGGACAATTTCATCAGCGTGCGCCGCACCATGGATGTAATCGAAGAGTCGGTCGAACTCGCGATGCTCCAGTTCATCGATCAGCCGATCTCCAACGCACTGATCACGGCGATACTGGCGAGCGCGAATGCCTTCATCCGGACGCTGATCCAGCGGGGGGCATTGGTCGCCGGCGCGGCCAGCTACAACCCGGCCGAGAACCCGCCAAACCAGGTCGCGGCCGGCCAGTTGGTATTCGATATCGACGTGATGCCGCCGCCTCCCGCGGAACGGATCACCTTCCAGACCTTCATCGATACGACCCTGCTCCAGCAACTGGGCCAGACCAGTGCAATCCCGGCCGCAGCCAGCGCCACTGACTGAACTGAGAGGTCAAGATGAATATTCAAATCAACTCGCTGACTAACGCCAATATATATATCGACGGGGTCGGACTGCTCGGCCGCGCCGAGGAAATCGACATACCGCAGCCGCGCCATCGCATGATCGACTACAAGGGTCTCGGGATGGCGGGCACCGCGGAGCTGTGGGCCGGGGTCGAGAAGCTCGAGTCGCGAATCAAATGGGCGTCGTTCGATTCCGAGACGCTCACCCTGGCAGCGAGCCCCTTCCAGAGCCATTACTTCCAGGTGCGGGGCAGTCTCGAACAGTACACGAGCCAGGGGCGCAGCGCGGAGCTGCCAGTCATCTACCTGATGACCGGGGTGTTCAAGGACGCGGGGAGCCCGGCGTTCAAGCAGCATCAGATGGTCGAGACCACCTCCAGCGTGAGCGTTTATCACGCCGAGCTTTATGTGGCCGGCGTTCAAATCTACCTCTACGACGTCTTTGCGAACGTGTACGTGGTGGGCGGCGTCGATCAACTCGCGAAATTCCGCACCGACCTCGGCGGGTGATGCGATCGGGCCGAGTGCCGATTTGGGGCTTTGCCCATGAACGTAGCAGGGGCGGGGAAGCATAATTCCGGGCTGCCGGAGTCAAGTGAGTAGGAGAACTGCAATGGCCGAGGATCTGACCGTGAATGGAGTGAAGATCGGTGGCGCCGATGCGGGGGCGGAATCCAGAACGATCGAGCTTCCGTCCGGTGCGGCGGCCGCGGTGCGCAAGGGCTATGGGCGGGACCTGATGCGGGCGCAGCGGGCGGCGGCGGGCGGAGATCCGACCGCGGTGGTGTTCGCGCTGATCGCGGAGCTGGCGGAAATCGACGGGCGCCGAATCGCGTACGAGGACGTGCTCGCGATGGAGCTGGGTGACGTTCTTGCCCTCCAGGCCGAGGTAATCGGCGAAAATTTTCAGGGCCCTCCGCTGCAAACTTCGCAGGCCTCGTCCGGTTCGGATTCTCGGTTCACGAGCTAGAGGCGATGGAGTTTGCGGAAATGGACTATTGGATCGGCGCGGTCGCTGAGTACCTCCGCACGCTCGGCGAATCCCGCGGAGGGAACGGCAGATGAGCGCGCGCCTGTTTGTGGGCAACCTCAGCTTCTCGCTGGACGATACCGCGTTGCGTGACGCGTTCGCACAGATCGGAACCGTGGAGCGTGCCGAAGTCGTCCGCGACCGCTTTGACGGCCGCTCGCGCGGATTCGGATTCATCGAGATGGCGCGCGAGGAAGACGCCGCCGCGGCAATTCGCGAGCTCAACGGCAAGGAACTGGGCGGCCGTCCGATGCGCGTTGAAGCGGCCACGTCGGCCCGGCGCGCGCGCGAACGCAGCTCCGCGGTGGCGGGCCGTGAGTGATCGGAGTTCGCCGAAACGGGCCCGCCGCTCTTAACGAGCGCGGCCACAGGAGATTTCACGGGAGCGTTCGGAAATGTTTGCTGAGCTGGGAGAAATAAAGTTTCAAGTTGTCGGCTCGCCAGAGCATCTCGAGGCGGAGCGCCGTTATGATTACGCAGAGCACGACGTAATCGAGGCGCCGCCGCGGCTCCAGTGGCTCTCCAACGGCCTTGAACGGCTGGTGCTCGATCTCATTTTCCACGCATCATTTTCCAACCCCACATCCGGGCTCGCCGCGCTTCGCGCCGCAGCCAATGCGCATCAGGCGCTGCCCCTGGTCATGGGCGATGGCACCTTGTGGGGGTATTTCGTGATCGAGTCGATCGCGACGCGGTCAACGCAACTCGGCGCGAACGGGACGGCGATCGCGGTCGGGGCAAGGCTCGAGCTCAAGGAGTTCGCGCCCGGCGCGGAGCTGGATCCGAGCGCGCCGCCGCTTGCGCCCTTCACCCCGCTCGCGCTGGTGAACGGCGCCGCGGCGAGCGGCTCGGCCGCGACCGGGGCTTCCTCGTCCACGCCTCTCGCGCCGCTTTCGCCCCAGGGAGTGACGGCGATTCTCAGCAATGCGCCGCCGGCCGGTGCGATAACTCCGAACCTTCTGCCTGACGACGTACCGATTTCCGTAATCACTCGGAGCGCGGCCCGGTGATGGCCTCGGCGCAATTCATAGTTCATGTGACAGCCGCGGGCGAGCGATGGGACCTGCTCGCGTGGCGATACTATGGCGATGCGGCCAAATACAGCCCAATCATCATGGCCAATCCGGATGTGCCGATTGAGCCCGTATTCGAGTCGGGGCTGGTGATTCTCATTCGGGTCCTCAGCGTCAGCGCGGTAGCCAGTACCGGACTGCCGCCGTGGAAGACCGCATCGAGGTCGCCGGTCTCCGCGGCGCAGGCGCAAGGCTTATGAGTGCTCTCGCGGCGTTTCCCGTCCCTTCGCCCCAGTGGGTACTTACCTACGCGGGCGTGAATATATCCGGCGACGTATCGCAGATGGTGCTGTCGATTAGTTATTGCGATCGGCTGGCGAGTGCGTCGGGCGAGGTCGAGATCGAGTTCGAGGACCGCGAGAAACTCTGGCAGGGGGTGTGGTATCCGGCGCTCGGCGACCAGCTCAACCTTCTCATTGGATATCACGGCGGGGAGTTGCTGCCTTGCGGGGATTTCCAGGTGGATGATCTCGTGCTGAGCGGCCCGCCCGATGTGTTTCGGCTGGGATGCCTGGCCGTTTACATCACGCCGCCGATGCGCACCGAAAACAGCGTCGGCTATGAGAATCAGAGCCTGCTCGAGATAGCCGAATCAATCGCGGCGAAGTACGGACTGGTTCTTTTTGCGGCGCCTGAAGTGGAGTCGCTCGTCTTCGAACGAATCACGCAGCGCCGCGAAACCGACCTCTCATTTCTAAAACGCCTCGCCAATGAACATGGCTACGACTTCACGGTGCGCGGCAGCACGATGGTCTTCTATGCGGTGTCGGCGCTGGAATCGGCGCCGCCGGTCGCCACGATTTCACGAACCGGCACCGAACGATTCCTCTTCCGCAACCGCACGCGCCGCATATTCGCCGCATCGCAGGTGACCTACTTCGACCCCGATGGCAAGCAACTTCTCCTGGCTCAAGTTGAGTCCGAAGCCGCGATGCCGACCGGGGATACGCGGAAGGTCGTGACGCGGTGCGAGAACGGTCAGGAGGCGATGCTGAAGGCGCAAGCCGCGCTGCATTTTGACAACCGGCTATTCACGACCGTGCAGCTGGTCACTCCTGGCGCGGCGGGGCTGGTTGCGGGGGTTAATGTGCTGCTCAGCGGATGGGGACATTTCGACGGAATATACCTCGTGGAGATGGCGCGGCATCACCTGTCGCGAGCGCACGGTTACACGACCGAAATCGACGCGCGGCGGGTGTCATGACAGTCCGACAATTACCTAATCGGAGGCAACCCTTGGATAGTCAGAACATCGGCGTAGGGCAGCGCCGGATAATCGAAGCGGCCTCTAATCGGCTGGGTACCAAGAGCATCCGAACGCATCATCGAGTCGTCTGCCGCAACCGCGAGCGGCGCATCGTCTGGGTCGAGGAGGTGGAAAACCTCGTTACGACCGCAGGCGTGAACAAGCTGCTGGACGCCACATTCAAGACCGGCCTCGCCTCGCCGGCATGGTACGTCGGCCTCATCAAGGGCTCATCCGCGCCCACCTTTGCGATAACCGACACGATCGCGTCGCACTCCGGGTGGACCGAAATTGCGGGCACCGATGTCAGCCAGACCAATCGCCAGGCATGGACCGCGGGGACGATTTCCGGTGGATACGTCGACAACAGCGCATCGCAGGCCACCTACAACATGCTCACGTCGGTCACGCTTCAGGGGTTGTTCATGGCCGATAACAACACGATCGGCGGAACCACGGGTACGCTGTACGGCGAGGCCGCCTTCTCCACATCGCAGGCGGTCCAGAACGGCTATACCGTGAGCGTGACCTCCGCGCTCACGATCACGGCGGGCTGACATGAGCGCAGGGTTGCTGGTTTTGGTGTCGCTCTGCGCGGCTGCGCTCTGCGCGGCGATGCTCGCCCGAGTGGCGTGCGATCTCGCGACGCGCCGGCCGGAACGGCTTGGCTTGCGCCGCCCGCGAATCGGCGCGCGAATCAGCGCGGCCGCGCCGCCCCGAAAAAAGCATAGTGCGTCATGAAAGCCGGCCACAGCAGGCTCAGCGAACCCGCGCGAACCTCAACGGACGGACCGCTGGGGCGCAACATGCATCGGGTTTTCTGTGCGAGCTGCGGGCGCGACGGCGGCCTCGTAACGCGGGAGGTGACGCACGTACTCTATGTCTGCCGGCGCTGCATTACTCAGTACGGCACGCCTCCGCTGGCCGCGATTCCCGAAGAACATATGAGGAGGTAGCTAATGCCGTTCTTTTATGCAGTGAATCGCCAGGCCGCGACCAATAGTACTGCGGCGACCGAATCAACGCATCTGAGGTTTCTGACCGTTTCGAACCAGCCGCAATGCAACATCTTCTCGATTATGGGTGCTGCGCGCATGACCTCGGCAGGCGGCGTGATCCTGCGCGTGAAGCAGTGGACGACGTCGGCCAGCACGGGCGGAACAAGCGCGACGCCGGTCAAGCGCAATCCAAACAACCCGTCCGCCTCGACGACCGTTTTCACCGACGCATCTTCGATTACCGCGGGCAGCGGCGGCCCCAGTTATCCAATTTCGATCGGGTTGCCTGCGACGGGCGGGATGGGTGGTTGGGTCGCGATCGACCCCGACGATGCGATCACGTTGCTGGCCAACGGCGGCGCGACCGGAAATGCGGACTTGCTCTCCATCTCGGGGCTTGTGTCGGTGAATTTGGACGCGACGGTGTTGTTCTCCGAGGATTGAGCGAAGGGGGAAGCTGAATGGCGAATACCTACTCTCTGAGCACTCCCAGCACGGTTACGACGAGCAGCGCGCCAGCCGCGGAGTTTCGCGCGGGCAGCAGCAACCGCGCGGTCATTCTGGAAGTGGGCATCTTTCTCGGGGCCGCAACTGCGAGCACGTACGGCGTCGGCCGTCCCGCGGCGATTGGGGTGACCCCTACGTCGCCGGTCTTGGGATTGGCCGAGGATCCTGCGGATGCCGCTGCGACTGCGGAGACTGCGGTTGCATGGGGCACGGCGCCAACCGCGCCCGCACATTTTTTCCGGCACATCGCGCTGCCGGCGACGGTTGGCGCGGGGGTAATCTGGACCTGGTCGGAGGGACAGGAGCTGATTGTGCCGGCCGCGGGTTCGATTGTCCTGTGGAATGTCGCGACGAATAGCGCGTCGGTTTATTGGTACATCAAGTGGCGTGAGTAAGCGGTAGGGCGCAATGGCATCGCGTCTTTCAAAGCGGGTCTCCCAGTCGGCGACGACCGGTAATCAGACTCAATACTCGGTTAGTCCGCTGCGGCCGGCGGCCCCAAGCCCTCGCATCGTGGGGCTGCCACTGGGCGGCGCCCCTCCGTTGATCGCGTTGCGCGGCGTCGGCGCGCTGGCTAGCTGGACCAATACCACGACCACCTCCGCGACCGGGAACCTGCCGGGCGGGCTACAGACCGGTGACGTGATAATCGCGTTTCTGGCAGTTGATCTTGCCCCGGGCACCATCACGATCCCCGCGGGCTGGACGTTGATCGGGTCCACCGGGTTAACCACCAACTCCGGCGGTTCGAACACTGAGCAATTCGCTTACTATTACGTCTGCGGTTCGACCTCGCCGTCGACGACCTGGAGTTGGGCGAACAACACGCCTTACGGCTGGCTGCAGCTCATTGCGTACAGCGGCGTGAGCAACGGCTCTCCGGTGGATCAGTATGGAACCACGACGGGCGGGAGCAGTTCCTATGTTTCCTCGCTCGCCGCTGCCAGTCTGACGCCGAGCCAGGGCGGGGATCAACTGTTGATTTCCTGGTCTTACAACAATGGTTCGGGCTCGGCGAGCGGCGCGAGCGTCAGCGGGGCGCCTGCGGTTACGAACGAGTGGTCTGACATCAATATCGGGGGCGCCCAGGCGGTCTCATACGGGAGCGATCTGAATATAAGCGGGACCGGAGCGACGACTGCCTATAGCCTTGCGATCAGCGGCGGCGGGAGCGGCTGCATGTCGTCGATCGCGCTGCTGCTGGCGCCCGCGCTATTTCTGGATTCCTGGCAGCCTAATCCTCTGGCGGGACCGCTACGTACTGGGTATCGCCATTCGCGCGAGCGCGCGAGCCGCGCGGCGGTGCGCTTCTACATGCGCAACTGGATTGGTGATTACGGCTTCGCCGCGCTTTCCTCTGCGGTGGGACCACCGCCTGGCGATGCGGTATCCGCGACTTCCAAGGTGACGCTCGCGCAATCGGTAAGCTCGCAAGTCAAAGCGCTCGCCGCGTCCGCCACCTCGGCGGTAAAGCTCGCGCTCTCGCGCGCGATTGTTACTTCAGCGCAGGCGATCGCCGGGTCGGCCGCGGTAAGGCTTGCGACCTCGGGGGCGACGGCGATTTCGTCGCGAGCCGTGTCGGCGATGCGCTCGGTGAAGCTCGGAGCAAGCCGAACGATTGCGCTCGCGGCGCCGGCCGCCAGCGCAACCACTGCGGCGGTCAGTTTGGGGACATCGAGGGCAATTGCAGTGGCGTCGGTCGCGGCGTCCGCGGGCGCAACACTGAGGCTCGCGCTCTCGCGCACCATTGCAACCTCGATGCAGGCGATCGCGGGGTCGAGCGTGGTAAGGCTCGCAGCTCTCGCGGCGATACCCGTTTCGTCGCTGGCCGCGTCGGCAGCGCGCTCGGCGAAGCTCGCGCTCAGCGGCGCGATTGCTCTTGCGAGGCCGGCCGTTACGGCGCCCGCTGCGGCGGTTGGAGTCGCGGCATCAAGGGCAATCGCGGTGGCATCGCTTGCCGTGGCGTCGGCCACTGTGGCGTTGAAAATCACCGCGAGCAAACTGATCGCGGTGGCCGCCCGTCCGGTCGCATCGGCGAGTTCTGCCGTGGGAATTATCGAATCTCGGGTGATCGCGCTTGGCGGCCACGCGGTCTCCGCAAGTTTCAGCGCTTTCTTTTTCGCCGCTGCGGGGCTTCGGACAGCGGCCCAGGCCCTCGCGGCGCGCGCGGCCACGGCGATTGCGATTTCCGCGGCGATTCAAGTTGCGGCGATTACAAACACGATCGTCTCGGTCGTCACATCTCTGACCAAGCGGCTGCGAATGCTCCTTGGATTAGTGCGGCCCGTGGTTGCCGCGCAGCTTGGGAAGGCCAGGTCACCGGTTGTCGTCACGCTCGACCGCGTCACGCCGACGATCCTGGCGAATCTCGCAGCGCCAAGGGCAACCGTCCTGTGCATTCTCGGCCAAGCCGAGGTGGTGAGCTGAACGATGAATCCGGTGCAGATTCGGGCGGGCAAGGCGGTGTATCTTCCGTGGCGGCTTACGACCGGACAGCCGGCGGCGGCCTTCGATCCGCCAAGCGCACCGCTGATATCGATTCGGGACCCCAACGGAATCACGCAGGTCAACTCTCAACCGACGATCCAGGCGGAGAGTGGACTCTATTACTATGTCTATGTGACGCCATCGGCCGGTCCAGCCGGAGACTGGGTCGCATGGCTTGACGTGATTGACCAGAACGACGTCCCCAGCGGCAGTCTCAGGCTCGTGGCATTCGAGCTGGTACCATGAACGCGGTATCTCCATTCAGAGTCGGGTTGGTACAGGAGCAGGATACTGCCGGCGCGCGAGTGCGAGTGATATTCCCCGACTATGATCGGATGCAAAGCTACTGGCTGCCGGTGGTGTCGCCGAAGACGCAGAATGACAAGGCGTACTGGATACCGGACGTGGGCGAACAGGTCGTCTGCCTGATGGATCTTCGTGACGAGGCGGGCGCGGTGCTCGGAGCTATCTATTCCGCTGCAGACACTCCGCCGGTGGACAGTGCCGACAAGTGGCACCTCGGATTCAAGGACAACACCGCGTTCGAGTACGACCGCGGATCACACGTGCTCAACTTGAGCTTTCAGGACGGCACGGATGTGACGTACGACTCCGGCGCGCACGTGCTCACGCTCAACTTCAATGACGGCACTGCCATAAAGTACGACGGCGGGCTGCACGTGTTTTCGTTCGCGGGCGCGAGCGCGATGAGTGCGACGGTAGCCGCGCCCGCCGGGATCACTCTTTCGTCGGGGAGCTCCGAGGTCACAATCACGCCGAGCGGCGTGGCGATCTCGCCGCCGCTGCCGACTTCTTCCACGGTTGCGCAGACGTGAGGCGAATCGCGATGCGATTAGGCATTGAACGGATCGCCGAGCCGGAGAACTAGACAGTGAGCACGGATGCGGTAACGCTTTCGGATATCACTTCGGCAGACTGGTCCCTGAAGCTGGGCGCGATCGGGCAGGTCGTGCAGGGGATTGCCGATGTGGACCAGTGCATCGCGATCATTCTGACCACTCCGAAGGGCAGCGATCCGCTGCGTCCCACTTTCGCTTCCGACATCTGGCGTTACATCGACCACCCGATCGACGAGGCATTGCCCGCGATCGTCCGCGAACTAACCTCAGCGATTACGCTGTGGGAGCCGCGCGTGACGGCGCTCGCGATCAATGTGGCCCCGGTGCTCGACGGGTCGGCGCAAAGCGGGGCGCACCTGAGCGTCACCGTAACCTGGCAGCTCAAGCTCGGCGGCGCGCCTTCGCCGCCACAAAACACGACCGTGACGATTCCGGCGATGGCGAGCTAGTGCGGCGCAATCCACAAGGTCTTGGCAGTCCTCGCCGCCACGCCAACTCGACGATGAAAGGATGATCTGATGGCCGCAGGAATTCCCTCACTTCCGCCGCCGGTCTTCGTGAACGATGCCGACGGCCTCGATCCGAATCTCATCCTGGCAGATATGATCGCGGCCTTTGAGGCGGCGGCGGGACGCACGCTGCAGCCGGCGCAGGTCGAGCGCCTGCTGATTAATTTGTATGCATACCGCGAGTCGCTGGTTCGCAACGCGATCCAGTATGCGGCTCAGCAGAATCTGCTCGCGTTCGCGAGCTTTCCGATGCTCGATTACCTGGGCCAGTTGCTGGGCGTGACGCGGCTGGCGGCGCAGCCGGCAGTCACGACGCTCGAGTTCACTCTGGGAGCGGCGCTGACGGTGCCGGTGACGATCGCCGGCGGAACGCTGGTGGGGACCAATGACGGCCGGTTTTCGTTCGCAACCAACAGCACGCTGGTGATTCCGGCGGGCGCGACAACGGGGACGGTCACTGCGACCGCGGTCCAGGCCGGGGCGGGCGCGAACGGCTACCTTCCTGGCCAAGTCGATGTACAGTTGAATCCGAACGCGCTCATCGCGAACGTCGCTAACACCACGACCAGCACGGGTGGCAGCGCGCCTGAGACCGACGATCATTTGCGCGCCCGGATCCAAGCCGCGCCCAACGAGTTCAGCGTTGCGGGTCCGTCTGGCGCCTATCGGTTCTTCGCGCTTGGAGTCGATCCCTCGATTACCGACGCGCTCGTGCTCAGTCCCGCGCCCGGCCAGGTCAATGTCTATGTGCTCACCGGACCGATCATCGTGCAGCCGGCCGCCGCGCCCAACAACGCGGGAATCGCGGGCGGCGCGCTGCTTTCCAAGGTTGCCGGCGTGCTCAGCGCGGACAAGGTTCGGCCGCTCACCGACACCGTGACGGTCCTGGCGGTTTCCGAAATCGATTATCAAATCGCCGGTAGCATTACTCTCTACTCGGATGCGGATCCGACTTCGACGATGGCTGCGGCCAACCAGGCGGCGGCGCAATTTGCGGTTGCGCTCGCATCCAAGATTCAGCGGGACATTGTGCCGAGCCAGATAGTCGCGGCGTTGTCGGTCCCCGGGGTGTACGAGGTGAGCCTGACCTCACCGGCCTATACGCAGCTTGCCGCCGGCCAGTGGGCGAACTGCACGGCTATTACTCTGTCCGTCGTCCAGGGGACGGAGCATTCCTGATCTCATGGCGCGCACTATTGAATCGGTCAGCGCAAACGGAATCCACGCGGGCGCTCGGGCCGCGGCGGATGGCCATTGCGAACTCCCGTCCCGCGTCGCGCTATGGGGACGCAAAGCGCGCGCCGCAGACCTCGTGAGGACGCTCCGTGGCTGAACTGACTCCCGCGCCATCGATCAACGACGCGCGCACGCAAGCGCTGCTGGTGCTGATTGGGCGGCTTGGAGCGCTCGATCTCTCGACGCTTCTGATTTACCGGATCGAATCGGTAATCGACGGCGCGCTGCCGTTTCTGGCGTGGCAGTTCGACGTTCTGTCGCCGCTGTGGCAGCTCGTTGCACCGGTTGCCGAAAGCATCGATGCGCTCACCAACATCGACTCGCTCACGGACATCGACACTCTGTCGGGTCCCGGTGGCGAGGTCCCCGGGTCCGCGACCAGCGCCGCGGCGCAGCGCGCGCTGCTCGAGATGGCCATCCCGCTCCATCGCTACCGGGGCACCCCATGGGCGATTAGACAGGCGCTGACGTCGCTCGGATGGACGAGTGTGACGATACTGGAGGGCGAGGCGCTTTGGGGCGGTACGGCCTGGCCGGCGGGGGAGGGATGGGCGGTGTTCAGGTTGCTGATCAATCTAGCCGCGAATCAGCCGGTCACGCCGGGCGCGGTGCAAGAGATCGTCGCGGCGGCGAATTTCTTCAAGCCGGCGCGCGCGTGGCTCGACTCGGTATGGTTTGTAGTTGCGCCGAATCTGGATTACGCCCCGGTTCCCCGCGATGTGGTCACGCTCGGCGGTATCGCGAAATACCAACTCGATGCGGCTCCTGGACCGTTGGACGCCGGGCTCAGACTTGCTATTAGCGAGGCCGCGCTGGCCGATGGTTATGGTCCGATCGCTCCGCTTTACAACGCTCATTACGCACACAGTGGAATTACCCACGGCGCGGGCGAGCCGGTGGTCGCCGATCGGGCTCTGGTTCTCAATGGCGTCGCGCAGCTTCATGGAGGTTAAGATGAAAAGGCCTGCTGGCACTGTGGCCGTCCGAGTTTTCGAGCGCGGGCGGCTGGTCTTCGCGTTCGAGGGGAAAAACCTTTTCGTAAACGCGGGATTGCCTGCGCTTGCTGCGCTGCTCGGCGGCGACACCACGGGCGAGTTCTGTTCCGCAGTCGGCTTCGGGTCCGGCTCCGCCGCGCCGACGGTGAATGATACGTCGCTCACCGCCCCGGCCTACTTCAAGGCGATCGACTCGCACGCCGAGGATGGAAACGGAAGCGTGACTCTGAACTGGAGCCTTACCACCGCAGACACTGGCGCGCAGGGGATCACGATCCAGGAGCTCGCGCTGTTCGCCAATCATGGCAGCGTGGGGCTTCCCGGCACGACCGCTCCAGCGCCGATGCTCGCGCGCAAGACGATCAGCCCGATCACGTTCAGCTCAAACATGAGCCTCACAGGAACCTGGACGCTCACGTTCTGATGATGAATTTGCCGGTGGCGCTCGGTTGTGATTCCGGCGCGAGATCGGCGCGCGGCGCCGGCCGCCGAGGAACGCAGGCTTCGAAGAGGTGACCAATGGCTACGCTGGTCGACGCTCCAGAATTCACCGCTAATGAGATTTACGAGATCCAGGCGACCGATCCGGTCGAAGGCGCCGCGTCCGGCGCAAGCTTCGGCGGCGTCGGAATCTCGAACCAGCCGCATCAGCAGCTTGCCAATCGCAGCGCGTTTCTCAAGGGCCGGCAGGATACTAACATCGCGAATATCGCGGCGCTGCAGGCGTTCACGGTCCTTTTCAGCGGAGCGCGGGGCCCGAATGGCTACCTCAAGATACCCTATGACGATGTGAATGCGGGCGCGAATCAGGTATTGATCGTTCAGTGGGGAACGCTCTCGATTCCGGGGACGACAATCACTGGCGATACGAGGTATTCCATCACGTTTCCCACCGCCTTCCCGAACCTCTGTTACGGAGTGATCTCGGCGAATCTCTACAAGAAAACCGCGGGAGCCAACACGGTCGCATCGCCGGTAAGCGGCTCGATAAATACCTCAGGATTCACCGTCGTGTTCGATGTGTCCGACGGAATCGCCGAGGCGGCCGGCGGCAGTGTACACGAAACGACCGATGGCGCGTTCTGGATCGCAATCGGATATTGAAATGAAAAAACTACTCGCGCTTGCCTGCCTAATCTGCCTCCTGTGCTGTCCCTCGCGGCCCGGCCGCGCGCAGAACCTTCCTCCGCCCGGCGCCTATCAGCCGATCCCCAATTATACGGGCACGGGCGCCGGGATGTTATTTCGCCAGGCAATCAACGATCGGTTCTCCGGCGCACAACCGATTTCGCCTGTAATCGCCGGGCTGACTTTCGCTAACCTTCCTGCCGAGACAGACGGCTCGATCTTTTACTGCACGAATTGTCAGAAGACGAGTGTGTGCGCCGCAGGCGGCTCAGGTGCATGGGCATTGGGACAGAATGGGCAATGGACGTGCGCTGCGGGTGGCGCAGTGACGAGCGCTTACGTGGGCCCGCTGTCGCTGAGCGGAAATCAGGCCAACGGAAGCGACCAGATTAGTCACGTCAATCTCAACGGAGTAATCAATCCGCAGGATTACGGCGCACTCTGCACCAACGAGACGGTTAGCTGCACCGCCACCGCAAGCTCTGCGAACCTCACTTGCGGCGGCATCGGGAGCACGCAGTTCGCGGTCGGTCAGCACATAAAGATCGATCATGCCGGTGCGAACAATGCGCTTTCGGCGCCGACGCTCGGGACGTCCAAAGTCTATAGCTATTACTTTAACCCTCGTCCGATCCCAACGCTTCACACCAGCGGCGGGGATTACCAAGGTTGCCAGACGGACTCGACCGCGAGCCTCTACCAGAACAGCGGATGCAGCGCGAGCAGAACGTACGAAGTCCAGGATGTGGCTTTCAACGGAAGCTGGAGCGCGCCGAGTTCGGCAGCGACGGTCACGGGCAGCGCCACCAAGCTTTCACCGGACAATTACATCCGGGTGCCTTGGACGAACGATCCGAACGCGGTCGGACAGGTAATCTGCGGTTGTACCGGCGCATCCTGTACGCCGAACCAGATTTGGGCGGTGCTTCCGGTTCTGCCTGTCGGCGAGACCGCCGCGCACTCGCAATACTGGGATGACCAAGGTAATCATTTCGGCCGGGATGCCGATTTCGGAACTACCTGTCCGGGCGTTGCCAAACCTGCCGATCTGCTCACCACGATAACGGCGATCAACCCGACGACAGGCGTTGTGACGGTCGCGATCGCTCCTTCCCAAAGCGGAACGGTTACGATGAGGCATGATAATGAGCCATCGCTCGCTGCGGCACTGCTGGCCGCGCAGCCGGTGAGCGGCGCCGGTGCGAATCAGGCGGCGAGAATCGATCTGCCCTATTGCTCCGTCTGCTACCCGCTCGGACAGCCGCTTTCGTTTTACGGGACCGGCCGCGAGACACTGGTAGGCTCATCGAATGCTCAGTTCGGTTCAGCGGGGACTTGCTTTGAATGGGATGGTCCGACTGCGGGAATTGTGTTCAATCTGAACAACGCGGGCAGTATGGACCTTGAGAACCTGGCCTTTCCCGGAGGTGCCGTCGACCCCGGAAGTACGCCCGGCCTTGCAATTTCCTTCGACAACTACAGCGGAACGGGTCCCGGCGGAAATCCTGCGGGACGTTCGAGCGGCTACACCGGCGCCGGGCATTTCAGGAATATCTCTATTGGCTATTCGGGAATTGGCTTTACGATTGATAGCAACGGCTCCATCGGGAACGTGGAAAACTCCAGTTGGGACAACGTTGATTGCGTAAGCGGCGGATGGGCGTGTTTCTATGGAGCGTCAGCCCAGACAAATCGCGAGCGGATCACCGGCGGCAACATTAATGCGACATGGGATTATGGCTTCGCCGGCATCTTCGGCGGCGTAGCCGTCAAGGATTTCGACGATGGCGCCATGACGGGAATTGCCGTTCAGGGAGCAAGCAGCGGCACCTTCACTTTCGATGGCGGGGATTTGAATGGCGCCTATGGATTTCTCAATCTGGGGAGCGTGATGAGACTGTCGGCCGTCAAGGCCGAACCGCAGGTTGGCCCGACGGGATATTTCGGCTACGTCGGCGGCCCGACCGAGATTCGAGACAGTAGTTGGAGTACGGGGAATATCGCAATCAACAGTTCATCCGGAGCAAGCGGTTGCTGGCTGGGTAGTGCATTCAATGTCATGCCGCCGCTCGCTAACAGCAATTCAGGAGGCTCATATCCTGCAATACGCGGAAGCCTGCCTTTTACCGATCTCAGTGGCGGGCAGCACTCTCCGAGTTTCGCTTCCATTTTCGATAGTGTGAACGTGTCCGGCACAGGTATAACTCCAATCGGAATCGTCTTCGGCAACGAAAGCGGAAAAAATGAGGCGCTGACTCTGATCAACGCCTTCCTCACTTCGGTTCCCGATGCTTCCGCCAGTGCGTCGAATCCCGCTGTCTCATCGTGCGGCACCACGCCGAGCATCAGCGGGAACAACGGAGCAATGGTAATCACGATCGGCAGTGGTACAGTCACTTCTTGTGCTCTTGCGTTCGCATCGCATCCTGCCTTCACCAACGCGCCGATCTGCACGTGCGTGGACGTGACCGCAGGACTGGCGCTCAAACAGTCCTCGCTTTCGACCAGCGGCGTCACGCTCGCAACCACCGCATCGAGCATGGGCGGCGATACCGTGAATTGCACCTGCACGGGACAGTGACCAGCGCCGAGCGACTGCCAGCGGCGAGCCGGCCATCACATCCGCGTACAGCAGGGCCGTGCGCTTTGAGCCGCGCCTTGCACCCGCGGCCTGTATAGAACTTACCAGCGCGGGCAGGGCGTGGGAGCGGGTTGCCTTCCAACCGGCAGGCCGCAGGTGGTAGATGTTGTGGGCGCGCCGGGCAGGTTTGAGCGCTGGGGGCGAAACACGGGTCAGTCGGTAAAAGGGGGAGCAGGAATCGAGGGGCGAGCGGTAGCGACGCGGGTGGCCGTCACGATCGCGTTCGCTAACGGGCTGTGGTTCATCTGGTCGAACCGATTTCTTCCGCTCTCGGATTATCCGGACTGGATATACCAGGGGCTGCTTTTTTCCAAGCTGCTGGCGGGCCGTTTGCCCCACCTTTATGCGTTGAAGAGATATCCTGTCCCGAACGCCGCCATCGTGACCGCGGCCCTTGGCCTGCTGAATCTGCTGATGTCTCCGGAGGCCGCGGGTAAAGTAGTGCTCACCGGGGCGATAGGCACTTTTCTTTTCGGGTCCGTGTACCTATTGGAGTCGTTGCCGCGCGCATCTGGAAATCCATTCGTGCTTGTGCCGGCGCTGCTGATGTTCAACACGCACTTCTTCGGGGGAGAGTTGTCGTTTCTGGCGGGACTGAGTCTATTCTTCATCTATTCCGGAATATTGATTCGCCGCTTAGATGCATACGATTCGCTTTCGCCCAGATTTTTTCTAGGGTGGTCGCTGCTGTTTTTCTTCACTCATTTCGAAACATACATCTTTGCCGTGCTGATTACGGCGATCCTGAGCTTTCAGCGCTGCGATAAGCGGCGAGCCCGCGCGCTCATCATCGCGTTCCTGCCGACGGCATGCTTGAGCGTATGGTACGTCGCCGCGCGGCTGGTGACGCATGATCTTGGGAGCGGATCCTTTTGGGTCCCCTGGACCCTGCATCTGGTCGCCGGTCGCTACCTCGGGGCTTTTTTTCTATTTCCGGAATTTCTGCCGTGGCTGAGTATTCAACATCCGGTGATGAGGCTTGCGGCGATTCTGGATCTTGCCGCAGCCGCGTTCATAGGGATGATGTGGGCGTTTTGCGCGGCTGCGTGGGTTCGGGGCCGGCGCGAGAATGCGAGCGTCCTGGCCGCGGCTGCGGTATTTGCGGTAGGCTTTCCGGTCGCCGGTTTCGAGCTGGCCGGGACGTACGACCCGGGCGGGCGATTTCTCTACCCCGCTGCGTGGCTCGCGATGTGCTGGCTCGGGGCGGGCGCGCGCGTCCGCGAATCGAAGCTGCTCGCGCGTTCGGCGACTGTTGGGCTCGTCGGGTTGCTGGCCGCTCAGTGCGCATTCCTTGACGTTTACGCGGCGGGGGTTTCGTATCATCTTGCCGGCGTATACCGGCAGTTGCGCGATGCGCCAACTAGGGCCGAGTTCTGCGAGATTTACGATTCATACCGCAAGGATGAAGAGCCGAAGCCGCATCGGACAGGCCTGGATCGCTTTCTGACCAATCATTCAACCGTGGTCAGGCTTCCCTATTACTTATACGCCGAGCGGGGCGAAACGGCGCCGATTTTTCAGACCGGAATTTTCTCCTATAACGGCCCCGGCAACAACGAAGACCTCTGCCTATAGTCAGGGACACGGTGGGGCCTGGTACGCTGCCGCGAGCTACTCATCGCGCACGCTTGGATGCGCCGGCCCGCTTGCGATAGGCTCCGGGGTTCGTGAATTCGACACCAAATCCCGCGCAGGCCGCGGGCCGTTTCGACGGTCCGATGCTGATATTCGATGACGAACTGTGCGAAGACTGGTACGAGCGTCTGAGCTCGCCGCGCCCGGGAAGCCTCGGACCGCTGCAACAGATCAGAACGTTTGGCCTGCTGGCGCTTTTGATCGCGGGGCTCAATTTCTATGCGCCCGCGGAACCCGGCTTCACAGTACGGATCTTCGCCTCGCTGATTGTTGCGACCGCGGCGCTGCCTGTGTGGCTCTGGAACGCCGGCTTCGATCGCACATTTCCGCTGATGCCATTTCTAAGCGCTTTGTACGCGCTCATTTTTGCCGTGCCCGTCTTCCTCTTGCACCGTTACAGCACCGGCGGATTCAGCGCCACGATCGGACCCCAGTACATCGCGCAAGCGCTCGAGTACGTCTGGTTGGGGATGCTGTCGATGCTGGCCGGATATTACGGTCCTCTGCATTCGGTGTTCGCACCCGTAATGCCCCGGTTCAAGCTTCGATGGAGAGATAGCCGGTCGGTAAGGATGGCGGCGATTCTGTTTTCGACTGTTGGCCTTGTCGTCTCGATACTTGGGGCGCGGGTGCCAGTGGCCTTCGTGCAACTATGGGGCTACTTCGCAAACCTAAGCCTGGCGGGGATCGTGATGCTATTCATGCTGGAACTAACCGGACGGCTCGACCGCGTCATGATCCTGCTGCTCTGGATAGTTATCATTCCCGCGCAGCCGTTAGCCGGGCTCGCCGGAGGCGCATTGGGGGGTGCCGCGGCATTGTGCCTGTTGTTATTGGTTGCCTATGCGTCGGTGGCGCACAGGATACCGTGGACGCTCATCGCGGCAGGTGCGCTGGCCGGTTTGATTCTTCGCGCTGTCGAGACTCCCTATCGAATCGCGGCCTGGTCGGGACCGTTAAGGGAGGCGGGCAGGGTCGAAAAACTGGAGTATTTCGGAAAGCTGGTATACCGCGCGACCATCGGCGGCGCCGTTGCGCCCGAAGAACTGATCGAAGCGGGCAGCGAACGGCTCGCGATGTTCCCGCTCTTCGCCGAGGTCATCCGTGACACGCCCTCTCACGTTCCTTACTGGGGTGGAGCCACTTATTACCCTATCGTTTTCAAGCTGGTTCCGCGCCTCTTGTACCCGGATAAGCCGGAGGAAGTAACGGGCCAACAATTCGGCCATCGGTACGGCTTTATCGAACCCGGCAATTCCGGGACCTCGGTCAATCTTCCGCAGATCGTGGAGATGTACGCCAACTTCGGGCTGCCGGGTGTGCTGATCGGAATGTTCCTGGCAGGCCTTCTGTTACGGTTAATCGTCTCCGTGTTCGTCCATCCGGAAATGGGAATGGGAGCAGCGGTGGCTATGATTCTGCTGGCGGTTTTGACGTTCGACATCGGCAGCGCCGCCTCGATGGTATTGGGCGCGGTACCGTGGTTGCTAATTTTCATCGCAGCCGTGCATCTGCTCGTGTGCATAGTCGAGAGCGAGCGCCGCTGGCAATCGTTCGAGATGGCAAGTCTGCCGGGGCCGGCGGAGAGCGGAAGGTAGGCGGGCGGGACGAATCGGCGAAAACGCCCGCATCCGGGGGGCAAGAAATATCAGCGCAAGAGTTCCGATCCTGCGGCCTTCGCTTTCGATCTTCGGACTGCGAATCTGCGATTCCGGGGCGTGATGGACGATGATGCGGACGATGCGCCGCGAGTGGCTATTTTTCGGATTGGTCGGAGCATTCGCTCTCGTCTATCTGGCGCAGTACCCGGCTTCTTTTGCGATCGCGGATGAGTGCGAGATACTCTCGCTCGCCTACGCAATCGAGCACGGCACGGTCCATCCGGACCGCGCGGGTCTGGTCACCTGGAATTACTCGATGGAATTCGAGGCGGGCGGTCATCGGGTCATCAAGTATTCGCCGTTTCACGCGGCATTGTTGGCTCCTGCGCTCGGCGCGGGCTGGCAGCTCGCATTCCTCGTCACTGCGGCGTTCTACATTCTGGGAGCGTTCGTGGTGCGCTCGATGCTCGTCGGCGAAGGGGTCGCGAGCGAGTGGGCGATTCTCTACTTCCTCTTGCCCGGGATGCTCTACTACTCGGGAACGCTGATGGCCGCGGTTCCGGCCGCGGTGATGGGGTTGTCCGGAGTCGCGTTACTCGCCCGTCGCCGGCCGCGCGTCGCGCTTGGGGCGGCTGCATTGGGCGGCGCGGTACTGTTGCACCTCTGGATGGCGGCGCTCGCCGTGCCGTTCGCAGTGATGTGGTGGCTCGAGTGCGGCGGCGAAAATCGATGGCGTATTGCGGCGGCGTTGGCCGCAGGAGCCGCGCCGGCGATCGCGATGGCTGCGGCGTACAACTACGCAACGGTCGGATCTCCGGTTGTGACTGGCTATATGATCACCGGCGAGGTATTCGCGTTCTCCGGCCAGCATCTCCCGCGATTTCTGCCGTTCTATGCGATCTCGCTCGCGGTGTTTCCGATTGCGGGGCTGAGCGTACTGTCACCGCGATGGTCGAGGGGATGGGCGGCGCCCGCGGCGGCCTTTGCGATAGTCGCGGGTGCGTCGATGTATAATTACCGCGATGGGCTGACCAGCAATCTTCCGGCGATGGCGGGCTTCATCGCAGGCGCGGTGCCCGCTCAGCGGTTTCTCCTGCCCGCGTCGGTCATCGCCTGTGTACCTGCCGCGCGATGGCTCGAGAATCGGCTGGGCGGCGCGGGCTTTCAATGGTCGGCGCGCGCGCGGGTCGTGGCGCTCGCGCTATTCGCGGCCGTCTTTGGCGCGATAGCAACTCTCCATCAAGGATTTCTCCGCGCGAACGCGATCGTGCAGCGGGCGATCGCGAGCGCGGTTCCCGAAGGCGCGGAGATCGTCGGCACAGGCGACGTGCTCAAGGAACTCGCGCCCGTGTATCGGATCGTGCGCTTCCATGCGGTTGACCCCGGCGATGAAAGCGTCGCGGGCGCCGCTGATGCCTACCTCGTGTGGATTGGGGCGCCGGGCACGAAGCCTCCGCCGTACTGGACCGACGGCCGCAAGACGGAGAGCGTCCAGGCGCGCTCGTGGGCGTGGAATCGCGACCTGTGGATCGCATGGCCGAGGACCGGCGCGGCGCGCCCCCGCCCAAGCGCTCAGGCGCAAAGCGCGTCGATCACCCGGTCCATCTGCATCCCGAGCGAGCCCTTGACCAGCAGCACGTCGCCGGGGCGAACGAGATCGCGAACCAGCGGCGCCGCTTCGGCGCTGTCGCGCGCAGCCGAGGTTTCGACCGCGCCGTCCCCTCCGGGATTGCGCATCGCGCGGAGCGCCGCGCTCATCTGAGGTCCCACCGCAACGAACCTTGCCGGAGCCGTGGCGCACGCCTCGCGGACCGCATCGGCGTGCGCCGCAGCGGTCAGCGCGCCCAGTTCGAGCATGTCGCCGAGCACGACCACGAGCCGCGCGTGAGTCGCATCGGCGACCTCGCGAGCGGCCGCGAGCGCCGCACGCACAGCGCGGGGGCTCGAATTATAGCTGTCGTCGATTACGAAGATTCCGCGGATTGTCCGCGGGCACAGGCGGCGCGCCACGGCAGGGACTGCGCCAAGAGCCGCGCCGATCGCATTAAGATCGGCGGCGCGAAGCGGAGCCGGATTCATCGCGGCCACTCCCGCGATCGCGGCGGCACAATTCAGCGCCGCCGCGGCGCCGAGCAGCCCGATCTCGAAGACGGCGAGCGGACTCTCGCCGGCCTGGACCAGCGCCGGATCGAGCTTGATTGATACTCGCGACCTCCCCGGGGCGACCATCGTGCGATCCACGAGTCGAACGCCGGCTGGCGGCGACGTGCCGAATGTCACGGTGCGGAGCCCGCCGGGGATGCGTTTGGTGACGAGCGGCTCCTCGATGCAGGCGACCGCGCGCGCCCGCGCGCCGGCGAAAAGAGCGGTTTCTTCGTCCGCGATCTCCTCGAGCGACCCGAGAAATTCGCTGTGCTCGATATCGACGTTCAGCACCATCGCAACGTCCGGTTCGACGATCGCCGCAAGCCGCGCGATCTCCCCGCGCTGATTGGTCCCGCACTCGATCACGATCGCGCGATGCTCGTCGGCCAGGGTGAAGAGCGTCATCGGCACGCCGATAAGATTGTTTAGATTGCCGGGCGTCGCCAGCGTAGGACCGAACAGCGCGCGGGCCGCGGCTGCGCACAGCTCCTTGGTGGTGGTCTTGCCGGTAGCCCCGCCGATTGCAATCGAAGGAATCCTGCGCGCTTGGCGCGTGCGATCGAGATGACGATGCGCCAGCCTCCCGAGCGCATCCAGCGTGTCGGCGACCTCGATGCAGGGGAGAGCGGGGTGAGCGCGGCCCGCCGCAACCACGGCGCCCGCTGCGCCCCGGCGAAGGGCATCATCGAGGAAGGCGTGGCCATCCGCGCCCGCGCCCTTGAGCGCGACGAACAGCGCGCCGGGCTCGAGCGTCCGAGTGTCGATGCTGACGCTCGACGTGGCTATCGATCCATCGCCGCCGAGTCGCCCGCCGGCCGCCGCGGCGGCCTCTCCGAGCGTGAACGCGCAGCGATTTTTGGGTATCGGCGTCGCCATCGAGGACCATTTTGCCGGAATCGGCCGGGGCCTCCTATAGCGGGAGCCTTGACACGCAGCTTGGGCGGGTTAGCCTCGCTGCATCGAGCGCGATCTTGTGACGATTGGAGGCGGAGTGCGATGGCGGAGCACGAGGCGCCGCGAGTCGGCGTAATCATGGGCAGCAAGAGCGACTGGGAGTACATGTCGGCCGCAGCCGAAGTGATGCTGGAACTTAAAGTTTCACATGAAGTCCGGATCCTGTCGGCGCATCGCACGCCCGACCTCACCGCGGACTACGCGGCGCGCGCGAAAGAGCGAGGGCTTCGCGTGATTATCGCGGGCGCAGGCGGCGCCGCCCATCTCGCGGGCGTCCTGGCCGCGAAGACCACGCTGCCGGTGATCGGAGTGCCGATGCCGACCACCTCGCTTCTGGGGATGGATTCGCTCCTTTCGATCGTGCAGATGCCCAAGGGCGTGCCGGTTGCGACCATGGCGATCGGAAAGCCCGGTGCGGCGAACGCCGGGTTGTTTGCCGCGTCGATTCTCGCGCTCGGCGACGCGCAATTGGCCGGGCGGCTCGAGAAGTGGCGCAAGGCGCGCGCCGAGGAGCTGCTCCAGCAGAAACTGCCCTAGTGTGACGGAGAACCGGCGGCGGAATCGGCGCGCGAGCGTGCTATCATTCTCGGGATGCGCAAGCGCGATATCGACACACCGGCATTGATCCTCGACCTCGACGTGGTCGAGGAGAACATCCGCACGATGGCCGAGTACTTCCGCGGCCGTCCGCAGAAGCTTCGTCCCCACTTCAAGACGCCGAAGACGCCCGAGGTCGCCCGCCGGCAGCTCGCCGCCGGCGCGATCGGAATAACGGTGGCGAAGCTCGGCGAGGCCGAGGTGCTAGCGCGTGCGGGGCTCGGGCCGATTCTGATTGCGAATCAGATCGCGGGGCCGCAGAAGATCGACCGGCTGTTCGCAATCTCCAGGGCGGTCGAGGTAATCGCCACGGTCGAGAGCGAGTTCAATGTGCGTGAGCTCGAAGAAGGCGCCGCGCGCGCCGGGCGCACCATCGGGGTAATCATCGAGGCCGATACGGGGATGCATCGATGCGGCACCGAGTCGCCCGATGAGACGGTCGGGCTCGCGCGGCGAATCGCGCGCGGCGGGCTTCGCTACCGTGGCATCATGGGCTACGAGGGCCACGCCGTCCTGATTTCCGACCCGCAGACGCGCGAGGGGTTCGCGCGCGACGCGCTGGGGTGCCTGATCCGCCACGTCGATGCGCTGCGATCCGCGGGGCTCGCCCCCGAGATCGTGAGCGCGGGCGGGACGGGAACCTACGACATCGCGGGAAGCTGGCCCGGCGTTACCGAGGTGCAAGCGGGTTCGTATGTCTTCATGGATGGCGCATACCGGAGGGTGCGCCCCGATCTCGGCAAGCCGGCGCTGACACTGCTTACCACGGTAATCTCGCGCCGGGGCGATCACGCGATCACGGACGCCGGGATGAAGTCGCTCACCAACGAGTTCGGGCCGCCGCAAGGAAAAGATCTTCCGGTCAAGGTGACGAGCCTGTCCGAAGAGCACGCAAGTCTTGCGGTCGGAAACAGCGAAATCTCGCCCGGGATGAAGATCGAGCTGGTGCCGAGCCACGGCGACACGACGATCAACCTGCACAGCGAGTATTACGTCGTACGCGGCGATGAGGTGATCGCGATCTGGCCGATCGAGGCGGCGCGAGCGTACCGTTGATGGCTGAAGTGAATCGTCCGATGGCGGCGCGCTGGATCGCGCGTGCAATCGCGGGGTTGCTGAGCGCAATCGCGGCGACGTTGCTTCTTTTCGGGCGCGCATACGCAACCGGCGTCAAGACCGCCGGGCGCCTCGACATTCCCCGTGCAGCGCCGGTAACGGTGGTGTGCACGGACCCGGTGGTTCAGAACGTTCTCAACGATGACCTGCGCGTCGAGAAGCGGCTTGCGGGCGATGCGTCCGCGATGAACGTGACGGTGACCGTTTCGGTCAACAGCCGCGTGCTTCAGCCGGGCGTCTCTCTGGGCGATTTGGCGCCGGGCGATCCGTCGGTGGCGGAACTGCTGAGAACGGTTGGGGCGCAGCCGCCGCCGCTCGGAGACTCGGGCACCAACGCGTCCGACCCCTATGCCGACCTGATGCGGCGGCAGGCTCTCAATCCCGAAGACCTGGCCACCAGCGCGTTTCGCAACTACCAGGCGTTCAAGCAGAGCCAGAGCGGAGCCAATGCGCCGTCGCCGTACCAGGATATCGCGCCCGGCGAGTTGTACGACACGGTGATAATCGCGCGCGCCTCAACCGCCGCAAGCAGCGCCGAGCTGAAAGTGGTCGCCTTGATTCATGGGGGCGACGACCTGAGAAAGGCGAAGGAACTCGTCGCCGAAGAAATCGCGAACGCGATTCTCCACTAGGTGCGCGGGTGCCTCGCCCGCGCAACCTTCACGGGCCGGGGCTTTTGTCGCCAGCGGACGGCGGGGGCATGGTCCCTGGCGAGGACATCATCTCTGGCGCGGGCGTCGTTTGCGGCGACGGCGTCAGTTCGGGGGCGGATGCGGCCGGAGCGGGAGCAAGCACGTTTCTGAGCGGCACGATTCGCCGCCATGCCAAGTCGGCGAGAAGCACCGCGAGCACCGCGATCAGCACGCCGAGCGCCACATATCGCCAGCGGTTCGACTTGTGCGCCACCATCGCGATCGGCTCCGAGATCCTGACCACGTTGGTCTCGGCGTGCTGAACGTCCCGGATGAAGCGGGTCGCGACATCTTCCGCATCGAGGCCCAAAAATGCGGCATAGCGCCTGAGGAACGGCAGCAGGTAGAGCTGATCGGAGATCAGGCTGTAGCTGTCGCTCTCGATCATCTTGATGTAGCGGGCGGGGATGCGCGTCTGGTTGGTCACGTCGTCGGCGGACAGTCCGCGCTGTTTGCGCGCATCGGAAATGAACCGGCCCAGCGTCGCGCCGGATTCGGCGGACGTTGCGCTTACGGCGCCTGATGCGCTCGAGCTACCGGGTTTCTCGTCAGCCACCGCGATGTGACCCTTTCATCGATCGATTCCGGGTGAGTTGGCCGGCAACCCGGATGGGCGCGGGCGCCTTCCCGGCGGGATGTACGGCTTGAAGCCGCCCGACTGGACTTTCAACAGTTCCTGCCGCGCTGTCTGGACGTAGTCGGGGTCGGGCTTGCCCTGGAGCCCGGCCGCCTTGTTGCCGTAACTGATCGCGTCCTGCCAATTGTGCTGCTGAAAAGCAATCATCCCAAGATAATCGTAGGCCGGCGCGTAAGTGGGGTAATAGTCGACCGCGCGATGAAAGTCATCGCCCGCCGCGATCATCTCGCCATTCTGATAGTACTTGACGCCGCGCTGCGTGAAGATTCGGGCGGCGAGTTCCTTGAGCTGAAGATTATCCGGGTCCGACTGAAGCGCGCCTTGCACGTAACCCGCCGCATCGTCGAGCCGCCCCTCGCCGAGCGCCGTCTCGGCTCGGCCCTGGTTGAGAGGCCCGCACGCGCAGAGCCATGCGGCGACGACGGCCGCAATCATCGCAGGAATCGCCCTTCTCATCTCAACCGCCCAGCCAGAAAGCTACAGTTCGCGTATCGCGCTGCCAAGTACCCCTCCCGTGCCGCCCCGCGCGCCGCTCAGCTCCCGCTATCGCATCCGGGCTGTGCGGCGATGCCGTGCGGCGTTCCGTTGAATAGCGCGACTTTTTTCCCCTCGCACGCGATCAGGCGCGGCGCCGGCTGAAGCGATTTGCTGAGCGCGCCTGAGTCCTTTCGATTCGCGATCAAGACGACGCACGAGTTCGACCCCCACAGTTCGCGCAACCTGGACTCGGTGCCGATGAAGTTCGCTGAGGCGGCGCCCGGCTGCTCGAATTCCCCGAGTTCGCCCCGATATTCGACGATGGTCTCGGGCTGCCCGGTGTAGAAGGGCAGGGACTGGATGTAGTGGCGATACGATGCGACGACGCATCGCTCGCCGAGATACGGCACGATCGCGCGCGCCAGCTCGCGGTAGGTCGCAAGCCCCGCCGCGTCGGCGCGCGCGCGCTCACCCGCCGCCATCGCGATAACCATCGCGATTGCGATTGCGACGGTCGCGGCCCGCACCGAGCCGGCGTAAGTTCCGAGCGCGAACGCGGCCACCGCGCCGGCAGCCACCGCCGCCGCAATCAACATCCCGTCAGCCGCCAGCGCAGGATTCTCAGAGGCGAACATTCGCGCCAGCATCGCGACGGCGATGACTGCGAGCGTGACGTTCGCAATCGCGAAACCGCGCAGCCATCTCAAGCGGCGGGCCCGGGCTGCCGCGGCCAGGCTCGCGATTCCCTGGCCCGCGATTATCGCAATCGGAGGCATCGCCGGCAGGATGTAGGAGCCGAGTTTCGAGCGCGGGATCGAGAAAAAGATGAAGATGACCGCGAACCAGACGGCCAGATACCGAAGCGCCGAGAGCCGCGCCGCTCGGCTCTCGTCCGCCGCACTGCGAACCTCGTTGATGCCGGCTGGCACGAAGAACAGCCACGGCCATGCGCCCGCCGCGACTACCGGGACGAAGAAATACGGACCCCATCCGTGCTCGCGCGATGAGAGGAAGCGCTGGAGATGTTCGTGGACGAAGAAGAAGCGGAGGAATCCGGGATTGCGCATCTCGGCGATCGCAAACCACGGCGCGACGATCGCGAGATAAACGGCGATGCATGAAACGAACGGTATCCGTGCGATGTCGCGGGAGCGCCGCTCGAGGATGAGCCACGCCAGCGCGATTGCTGCGCCGAGTACCAGGGCGACCGGTCCCTTCGCCAGTGTCCCGAGCGCGAGCATCGCCGCCGACGCCAGCATCCATCGCCGGCCCGCTCCGCGGCCAAAATCCGGCGCGCCTGCCGCCCGGTAGAATGCGCCCGCCGCCGCGGTCAGGAAGAAGGCAAGCGCCGGGTCCAGCATGGCGAACCGCGCAAATCCGAACACGAGCGGGCTCAGCGCGAGCGACAACGCGGCGAGCAATCCCACCTCGGCGCCGAACATCGCCTCGCCGATGGCGCTCGCCAGGGCGACCTCGCCGGCGGTGAATAATGCCGCAGGCAGGCGCACGGCGAACTCATTCGAACCGAACAACCGAATCGATGCCGCATTGCACCAGTACACCAGCGGGGGCTTTTCGAAGTAGGGCAACCAGTCCACACGCGGAGTTACGTAATCGCTCGAGATGACCATCTCGCGCGCGATCTCGGCGTAGCGGCCCTCGTCGGGTTCCCATAGCGCCGGCCCGCCCAGTCCGGGAAGGTAGAGGAGCGCAGCCAGGAGGCCGCAAATCGCGGCGCGATACCATCGCGACATGACTGATGCAGTGTCCAGAGACGCGCCATCCGGGTCAACGGGACCGCCCCCGCTGCCAGACGCGAATTGTGGCCTCCACAATCGATTCCCGGCCGTCTTTAACTAGGCTCGCGCGTTTGCCAAAATGCATCCGAATCGTAGCGAGGTCCGATCCCGCGCACGCGGGAAGCACCGCACGCTCCCGAGCATGGTTGAGTTCCCCGGGTAAAATAACGCCGATCCGCGACGCATCCGCCGTCACCTCCGCACCTGCCGGACTGGTCTCGATAGTCATCCCGGTCTTCAATGAGGCCGCCAATCTGCCCGCACTATGGGCGCGCCTTAAGCCGGTCGTCGAGCAGCTCGGACGTCCGTGGGAGGTGGTTCTTATCGACGACGGCTCCACCGACCGGTCGCTGGAAATTCTGCGCGATATAGCGGCGGGTGAGAGCGGGCGCGTTCGCGTGGTCGAGCTCGCGCGCAACTTCGGCCAGCATTCCGCGATTCTGGCGGGCTTCCGCCAGTGCCGGGGCGATGTGGTCGTGACGCTTGACGCCGATCTGCAAAATCCCCCTGAGGAAATCCCGCGACTGCTCGCCGCGATCGACGCGGGTAACGACGTGGTTGGAGGATGGCGCTCGCAGCGGCAGGACGAGGGATGGCGCCGGATCGCGTCGCGGCTGCACAATCGGCTGACCTCGCGGATCGTCGGCGTGCCGATGCATGATTACGGGTGCATGATGCGCGCCTACCGCCGCCATATCGTCGAGACGGTGGTCGAATGCGATGAGAAGGCGGCGTTCGTTCCCGCGCTTGCCAACTCGTTCGCCAAGCGCGTAGTCGAAATTCCGGTCGCGCACGAGCAGCGCGCCGAAGGCAAATCGAAATACAATCTGTTTCGCCTGGCGACCTTGAGCCTCAATTTGCTGACCGGCTTCTCGATGCTGCCAATCCAGGCGCTGAGCCTTTTCGGGATCGGGGTGTTCGTCCTCGACGCGTTCTTCGCGCTGGTCCTGCTCGCCCATCGCGTGATCTACGGCCCGCAGGAGGAAGGCGCCCTGTGGGTGCTGTTCGCGGTTCTGTTCTTCTTCGTGGGCGTGATCATGCTCGCGGTCGGTCTCATCGGCGAGTACATCGGCCGCATCTACCTCGAAGTGCGCCGCCGCCCGACCTATATCATCCGCGGAGTGCATGAAGGCGGCGATGGCGGCGGAGCCGACGCGACGCGCAAGTAGGGGCGCGCTTGGAGACCAACATCGGCGCGCCGGCTGCGGCGATTCGCGATGCGACCTGCGTGCTATTCGCCTATCACGAGATGGGTTACGCGTGCATGGAGGCGCTGCTTGGCCTCGGAGCGCCGATCGCAGCGCTGATCACGCATCGCGATGACCCCCGCGAGGAGATCTGGTGGCGCTCCTGCGCCGAGCTCGCGGCGCGCAATGGAATTGCGGTGCATTATCCCGAACGGATCGATTCCGAATGGACCGCGCGAATCGCGGCGATGCGTCCCCGGGTCATATATTCGTTTTCATATCGGCATCTCCTGCCCGACAGCGTGCTCGGGCTTGCTCCGCTCGGCGCGTTCAACGTTCATCCCTCGCCGCTGCCCGCCTATAGGGGCCGCGCGCCGGTGAACTGGATGCTCGTCAATGGGGAGCGTGAGGCCGGCGTGACGCTGCACTACATGGTTGCGCGCGCCGATGCGGGCGATATCGTCGGCCAGCGAATCGTACCGATTGACGACGACGACACCGCGCTGACACTGTACCGGAAACTGGTCCCGCTCGGCGCAGCATTGATTCGGGAATTTCATCCGCAAATCGCCGCCGGAAACGCGCCGCGCCGGCCGCAGGATCTCTCGCGCGGCAGCTATTTCGGGCGCCGGACGCCCGAGGATGGACGCATCGATTGGAAGTGGCCTGCGCGCCGCATCTTCAACCTGGTGCGCGCCGTGACGCATCCGTATCCGGGAGCGTTCGCGTTCGCGCACGGGCGCAAACTGTTCATCTGGAAGGCTCAAGTCGCGTCCGAGTCGGGCGCGCGCGGCGCTCCCGGTGAGATAGTGAATGAGGACGCGGGCGGCGCGCTCGAAGTCGCGGCAGGCGAGGGGAGCGTGCTCGTGATGCGCGCGCAGTTCGAGGGCGGCGCGGAAGGCGAGGCGCGCATCGTGCTCGCGCGCGATCTGCTAAAAGGATCTGTCGAACTGGAATAGTTGGAGGCATCATGCGAGTTCTGATAACTGGCGGAGCGGGATTTCTCGGCTCCCATCTTTCCGATGCGTTCATCGCGCGCGGCGACGAAGTCTTCGTGCTCGACACCGGCTCGATTGCGAAGGTTCGCCACCTGCTGAACCATCACCGATTCCACTATGTGCACGACTCGATCTTCAACCTGGAGATCATCGATGGGCTGGTCGCCAAGTCCGATCTCGTCTATCACCTCGCGGCCGTCGTCGGCGTCGAGCATTACGTCGCCGATCCTTATGAGACGCTCAACGTGAACGTGAACGGCACGCAGAACGTTCTCAAGGCCGCATACAAGTACGGCAAGAAAGTCGTGTTCAGCTCCACTTCCGAGGTGTACGGCCGAAATCCCAAGGTGCCGTGGTGCGAGGACGACGACCGCGTGCTCGGCGCCACCACGATCGATCGCTGGTGCTACTCGACGTCGAAGGCGGTCGGCGAGCATTTCTGCTTCGCCTATCACAAGCTCGGATTGCCGGTGGCGGTAGTGCGCTACTTCAACGTGTTCGGCCCGCGGCTCGACAAGCTCGACGTGGGGCGCCTGTTCACGATCTTCATGGGTCAGCTATTGCGCGGCGCCGACCTGACCGTGATCGGCGACGGCAGCCAGACGCGATGCTTCACGTACGTGACCGATGCGGTCGATGCGACGGTCGCGGCGGGGCTCAAGCCCGAAGCCGACGGCCAGGCGATCAATATCGGCGTGGACATCGAGACGAGCGTGCTCGAAGTGGCGAAATTGATGCTCGAGCTGTACGGGCCGAGCAAGTCGAAGATCAAGTTCGTGACGCAGGAGTCGGTGTACGGCAAGAGCTACGAGGATATTCCGCGCCGCGTGCCGGACAACACCAGGATGCGCACGCTGCTGGGCGTAGTGCCGAAGGTGACTCTGCGCGAAGGAATCAAGATGTCGATGGACTGGTTCCGCGAGAATGCCAGGTAGCGCCGGTCCGGCTCGATTCCATCCGTGGAAGTAGCGCTCAAGATCGACGTCGACACGCACCAGGGGCTCGGATCGGGCGTGCCGCGGCTTGCGGAGATGCTCGAACGCGAGAAGGTCGCGGCGAGCTTCTATATCTCGATGGGCCCGGACAACTCAGGCCGCGCAATCGGGCGGGCGCTTCGAAACCGCGGCTTCATCTCGAAAATGTTCCGCACCAGGGCAGTCTCGATGTATGGGCTTCGGACCGTGCTCTCGGGGACCGTGCTGCCGGCGCGCCCGATCGCGCTCGCGTTCCCGGGTCTGCTCCGCGAACTGCGCGCCCGCGGCTTCGAGGTCGAAGTGCACGGCTACGACCATGTGCGCTGGCAGGATCGGATCGAGCGGCTCGGCGAAGATGAGATCCGTCACGAACTCGCCGACGCATTCGAGGCGTACCGCGCGATCTTCGGCGAACGGCCGCACGCATTCGCCGCGCCCGGATGGCGCACCAATGCGGCGGCGCTGACGGCGCTCGATTCGATGGGTCTTGCGTATCGAAGCGACACGCGGGGACGCGCGCCGTACCGATGTATCGTCGATGGCCGCGTACTGGTGACGCCGGAGATTCCGACCACGATGCCGACGCTCGATGAGGTGATGGGGCGGCGCGGTTTACCCGACGCCGCCGCGCTGTTGCGATTCTACCTCGGCGAATTCAAGGGCGACGCGCTCAACGTGCACACGATCCACGCCGAGACCGAGGGGATGGGCCAGCTCGAAACCTTTACTGCGCTGGTGCGCGCGCTCAAAGAGCGCGGCGCCAGTTTTCTTCAGATGCGCGAGGTCGCCGACAGAATCAAAGGCGCGGAGCTTCCGTCCTGCGAGGTTGTTCGCGCGGAGATTCCGGGCCGCGCCGGCTGGATCTCCGCCCAGGGACCGGACCGGGCGGCTCCCCGGTAGAATCGCGGGCCTAACCGCGTCCCGCCTTCATTTTCCGGCTCACTCCAGAGGGTCGGTTGTGGTATGACTTGGGCGATCGAGCCCCGGAAGGAGAGTCTCGCAATGCCATCGAAAGAGCATTTTGCCGACGGTCCGCGACAGGTAGGTCTTGACCCCGCCAAAGTCGAGGCGCTGTTCGACCGCGCCGAGCGCGAGGTGCGTGAGGGCCTGTTGCCATCGGTGCAAATCGCGATCGCGCGCAACGGAAAGATCGGCGCGATGCGCACGTTCGGGCGCGCCGTGCAGGGCGGCGCCGAAAAGCCGGCCAGCGACGAAACGCTTTACGTGATCTTCTCATGCACTAAGGCGATCATGTCGGCATCCGCATGGCTCCTGATGGGCGAGGGCAAGCTCGATCCGCGCGAGCGCGTCGCGGAGATCGTCCCGGAGTTCGGCACCAACGGGAAGGACGTGATCACGGTCGAGCAGGTGCTTCTGCACGTCGGCGGTTTCCCGAACGCGCCGTATCCTCCGGGCGAATGGCTCGATCGCACCAAGCGGCTCGAGCGGTTTTCGAAATGGCGCCTTGAGTGGCCGGTCGGCAGCCAGTTCCAGTACCATCCGACTTCGGGCTTCTGGGTAATCGCCGAGATTATCGAACGGCGCTCGGGGATGGGCTTTCGGGAGTTCGTCGCCGAGCGTATCGCGAAGCGGCTCGGGCTGCCCGAGCTGCGCGTCGGCCTCCCGCGCGAACATCAGCATCGCGTGGCCGATGTCGTCCACGTGGGCGAAGCGCTGACCGACGAGGAGCGCACCAAGCTCGGGCTTCCTCCACTGCCCGAGACGGAAGTCACCGAGGATGCGATCATGGGGTTCAACCGCGCCAACGTGCGCGAATCGGGCGTGCCCGGCGGAGGGGGAATCATGACCGCGGGTGACCTCGCCTTGTTCTATCAGGGCCTGCTCAGCAACCGCGCGATCGACGGAGCGCCGATCTGGAAGCCCGAGACGCTCAAGGAGGCGCTCAGAGTGCGTTCGGGCGCGTACAAGGATCCGGTCTTCGGAATCCCGGTTAATCGCGCGCTGGGAGTGGTGGTCGCGGGTAGCGACGGGCTGGCGAATATGCGCGGATTCGGCAAGACCAACTCAGCCGAGGCGTTCGGCCACGGCGGCGCGGGCGGGCAAATCGGATGGGGCGATCCGGTGACCGGCATCTCGGTCGGATACTGCACCAACGGATTCGACCGCAACGATTTGAGAGCGGGCCGGCGCGGAGTTGCGATTTCCAGCTACGCCGCGGCCTGCGCCGGCTAGCAGGTCAATCGAAACTGCCGCGGTATCCCGCGGCGCCTGCGAATTTCTTGGCTTGATTCATCCAGTGGGGCTGGCGGCCCTGCCCGCCGAACCATGCGCGGGCGATCCTCGCCCGCGCCACCAATCGCCCTAATCTGTCACTAGCGCGCTGCCCGCCAAAGGCGGACGCGTAGGGAATCCCGAAATTCCTCGCCCGTGCGCGCTGGTTGCACGCCGGAGTCCCTTACAGGACGCCGAAGCTGCGGCTCTGAATGACTGATCAGCAAGCCCGGGATGTTCCCATAGACGCGCCCGCCGCCGTTCGAGCCGCAATTCCGATTTCATTTCGCGAGCGCGACACCGGGTGCTTGACAGAAGACGCTGGGGGGGTACGTGTGCCGACTAGCAGTTAACGCGCGGCCACCAGCAGTTGACCCACCGGCCTCGCGCCGCGCGAGCAGAAGGTGGCAAAATGGCAGCACCGAATTTCCCGCCATGCTCCGGGGCGACGACTGTTCGCCGGGATGCTGCGGAATATCATTACGCTACCGGACCCCGTTTACGATTTCGCAAGCGAGACGTCGTAAGAACTTTCGCGCGCGCCGGAAAACTGCTGATTATCAACCCTGCCTTGCTGGCCTCGTCCAGGTGGTTTTCTCCGCGACCCAACAACCCGCTATCCCGTCAGCACCGGGCAGCGCGCAGTGGGTGAAGAATCGGCCTCAAAAGCAGTGGATTCGTTCTCCAAAATGGTCGCAGCCCGGAGGTTTCGCCACCCGTAGCGACCTATTGCTGTTCCGATCGTGAGACTTACCGTCGAGTTGACACTGCTGCCGCCAAGAGAAATCGAATGCGCGGAGAGATAAAACGGAAATTCCGGTTAAGGGGAGAAGGGCGATGAAGAAGTTTCTTGGAATCCTATTCGCGCTGTTTTTGCTCTTCTGGCGCACGCCGGCACACGCACAGCCTAGTCTTTCGCAGTCATGGCTCAGTGGCGTGTCGACATTCATACCTCCTGATGCTGGCGGTTCTGTTATCTCGGTGGACGGCGAAATTTTCGTTGATAACAACAACTGGCTCCAAGAGACCAACGGGACGAGCTGGATCACTAGTTCGAACTTTTGGGAAGCGCTGAACGCTAGCTGCAACGATCCCTCAGGCGCCACGACACCCTGCAACAATGATCCTCCCATGTTTTGGGATTCCCCGGAAGGCGAAGGTGTCGCTATAGCAGAGCCAGTTGCAAATAACGAGGTGCCGCTCACCAACACAACGATCTACCTTTATGCAGCCGGCTACGAGTACAGCATCAACAATGCCTGTTCTCTCATTTCAGGCTATCCGTATACCGATCTGCCAATTTTGTCAGTTGATAGCAACTGGATTGTCATCGAGACGCGCTGCTTTACCAGCAGTGACCAGTTTGGCGGCCAAGAAATTCATGCCATCGAAAAGGCGGCTGCTTATTCTGGAAGCTATACGTCCTCGAACGATCACCCATTTGTGTCTACAGGCGGACCTGGCAAGGGGATGGATGCGGTGCTTGCCGACGTGGCCGACAATGATGCGGCCGCCTATTTTGCGCGAATCCTGCCGGGCACAGGCACCACTACCGTTTATTTCAGCAAGATCACAGGCCCAGTCACGGCGCCAACGTACACGCCAAATTTTGCCTCATCGACGGTCGAAGTCGAGGCTTCCGGCGGCAAGGGGCAAAACTGTATGTCGGCACCGAACGGCCCGCAGGCAGGAGGTACCTACGAACTCGGTGGTCTTGGTTACAATGCCGTGCAAGCATCCGGCGACGAAGATGTATGGGGAGCTTACTGTACCAAGCCAGCCGGCGATCATGTGCTTGAACTTATCTGGAATCAGCAAGTTGGCGGCGTGGCAAACGGCAAGACGGGACATTGTAGTGGGTACAACGGCGGCATCTGGACGCAATACTGGACTTATGATTTAACTCTAGCTAACACTGCTACAGCGATGGCCTTGTCAGGAGACGTGGCGGGAAAATGTGAGTGGTTATACCCAAGTGCTGCCCATGGCATGTTTGGCGGCTATGACTACTTCGTCTGGAATTTAACTTATGCTGCCACTACAGGGAGCGGTTGCGGCGGTTCGGCCTACTCGCCGACAGCAGAAGTCCTTTGGTACGGGCCAGTCACGCAGGCATCTTCCTGTGCTCCGGCAAATCCGGTGGACGGGACGTATAGAGTGAGTGCCAGCGACGTACCTGGTCCTTATCCCGCTCGTTGGGGCGACTTCTCGACCATCAGTGAAGACCCCAACACAGGGTATCTCTGGTTCTGGAGCGATCTTTACAACACCGGCTACACCAACTGGCTTGGAGTTCTTAAGTGAACCGCGTATAATGCGGGAAAGAGAAAGACAATGAAAAATAAGTATCTACGACAAATCGTTCCTGCGCTCCTAGGCGTAGTTGCCGTCTTCGTGTTGTGCGGCTTTAATGGGTACCAGCAGGCTCCGGGGGCCAATCCTGCCTGCAAAGACCTAGCCTTTGCTCTTGAAGTAGGATTCGTGTTAGTACCGGGCGATTCATATGACGCAGCTATGTCCAGGATCAAGCAAAAATTGGTGGACCAGGGTATCACCTGCTCGGAAAAGGACCTAGAACTAGTTGAGGCGCCCGATCCGACACCAACTTCGATTCAAGGAACGACCGCACCACCCGGAAGTGTCAAGGGCGTGCGTGTCCCCCAGGTTCCATGCAGCCGGCCACTCGTTTTTAGCGCGTGCCCCGACGATCTGTATAACGGGAAAGGCGTCGTCCGTCCGGGAGAGCCTGCATCTCCCACCGTTAACCAAGGGCCTCCACCTGGGTTTTCAACATCGACTATCCATCCGTATGACGGGTATCCCGTCAGCCCAGGAGAACCCACCCTCTCGACGCCCTGATCGCTATCTGGAGGAACCACCCCGCGAGGAGGATAATGTCCTGAAGCCTGTGTGTGGCGAATTATAGGTTCTCGCACAACGCGGTGCTGTAGCGCGGATTCGCGAATCGATCGGAAAGCGTTAGAGTCCCCGTCCACATGAGGTTGCTATTCATTCTGATCGCCCACTTGCTGGTGACCCTCGCGCGGCTTATCCGTCCCGCCGGCATTCGCGCCGTCGCGCCTGAGTCCCTGGCCGTCAAGCACCAGTTGCTCATCATGAAGGGTTCGCACCGGCGGGGTCCAAGTCTGACGTCGTGAGATCGGGTGATTCTTGGATTTTGTACGTTTTTGGTGTCACCGAGACGCTTGAGCAAGGTAGCCGTGATACTGAAGACTTCGACGCTTCTGGGCCTTCACCGGGCCTTGGTGAAGCGCAAATATCGTTTGGAATGAGGCTGGCAGGCTCGACCGAGGAGTGCGTAGCGCCCTGTTGAACATCGCAACGCGATTTCTTGAAGAGGCGACGGCGCGTGGCGTCGTGCTACGCGGCGTCCGCGATCTCCAAATCGTCGGAAGTAACGCCGCCTACGATTACAGCGAGTACAGCGATCTCGATCTCCATTTCCTGATCGAGTTCGCGCAATACGACGATCCACCACTGGCGTCGGCCGCGCTGTGCGAAGCGGCCGTCCTCTTCAGCGATCATCGCAGCGTTACCATTCGCGGCATCCTGGTTGAGATCTACGTCGCCGATGTGAACGAGCCGCTGTACTCGGCGAGCTTGTGGAATGTCGCATCGATCCGTAGTCTGGATCCGTGGTCGCGCCACGACACAACGCAAGCGTGCCGAGCTCAACAGACACCGGTGCGCCGTCCCGGCAAGAAAAAAAACGGGGGAAGAACGAACCGAACGCTCGCGGAGAAAAGCCCCCCTCAAATCCTTGAGAATCTGGTGATTTAGCCTCTGCGTTTCGCAGAAAACGAAGCCAAACCAGACCCATCGACAGCGGGCAGGGCCGGGCACCCCACTATTGGGGATGCTCGGAAGACAGGCTCTCGGGCCCGTCCCACGCATCGACGTCTCGCTTCTCCCGCTTTGAAATGGAGCCGCGGCGCCTGCGATCAGGCCAGGAATGGGTTCTGCACGACGATCGTAGCCTCGCGCGATGCGCCGACTCCGACCATCGCGATCGGCACGCCGGTCAGCCCCGCGATTCGCTCGACGTACAGCCTTGCGCTCTCCGGCAGATCGGCGAGCGCACGCACGCTGCCGAGGTCCTCGGTCCAGCCCCGCATCTCCTCGTAGATCGGCTTGACCGATTCCAACGCGCTGCGGCCCGGCGGCAGCGTCTCGTAACGCTTGCCCTTGTACTGGTATGCGACGCAGACCTTGATGGGATCGATCCCGGTCAGCACGTCGAGCTTCGTCAGCGCGAGTCCCCACAATCCATTGACGCGCGCCGCATAACGCGCGAGCGGCGCGTCGAACCATCCGATCCGCCGCGGCCGTCCGGTCGCGCTTCCGAACTCCACGCCTTCCTCGCGGATCGAATCGGCCAACCGCCCTTTCATCTCCGTGGGGAATGGTCCCGCGCCGACCCGGGTCGCGTATGCCTTGCTGATTCCGAGCACGCCATCGAGTTTTCCCGGGCCCAGACCGGTGCCGGCGAGTACTGCGCTCGCTACGCAATTCGATGATGTCACGTACGGATAGGTGCCGTGGTCGATGTCGAGCATGGTGCCGTGCGCGCCCTCGAACAGCACGCGCTTGCCGCCGGCGATCGCGTCGCTTAGGAATTCGCCGGTGTCGCACAGGTAGCGCAACAGGCGGCGGCGCGCGCGCTTCATCGACGCGGCGATCTCCGCGCCGTTGACCGGCTTCGCCTTCAGCACGGCCTTCAGGTATGCGTTCTTCTCCGCGATGTTTCGCTTGAGCTTGTCGTCGAACTTCCGCGCGTCGTGAAGATCGTCGAATCGAATCCCCGACCGCGCGACCTTGTCCTCATAAGCGGGACCGATTCCGAACCCGGTCGTGCCGATTGCGCGGGCGCCGGCGCGCTGCTCGCGCGCGCGGTCGATCGCGCGATGGTACGGCATCACGAGATGCGCCTCGCAGCTCAGCTTGAGGAGAGTTTCATCGGCAAAATGACGGCGCCGTTTCAGATCGTCGATCTCATCGAGCAGCGCGACGGGGTCCACGACCGTGCCGTTCCCGATCACGCAGATCTTGCCGGGATGGAGAGCGCCCGCCGGCACCAGCCGCAGGACGAATTTCTCGCCGTCCACGACCAGCGTGTGCGCGGCGTTGTTGCCCCCCTGGAAGCGGACGACGATGTCCGCATCCGCGGCGAGCAGATCGACGATCTTGCCTTTGCCCTCGTCCCCCCACTGGGCTCCCACGACCGCAACTGTCTTCATCCGGTTCCCCCGCCATGCCCCGGCGCACCGCGGCGC
>Ga0187771_10000085_pt1 | contig 43948 bp, 36 predicted proteins | sample 0116_SJ02_MP15_1_FD_133139 | JGI IMG/M metagenome (GOLD analysis project Ga0187771, IMG submission 133139) | Tropical peat soil microbial communities from peatlands in Department of Meta, Colombia - 0116_SJ02_MP15_10_MG | ecosystem: Environmental > Terrestrial > Soil > Wetlands > Peat | place...
CAGGTCGAACGTGCCATGGTCGCTCTTCCTTACGCTCATTGTTGCATGTGATACCAATCTGATCTGTCCATCCTGTTTCTCGTCCGCCAGTCCGCATGACCATGCTTACCTGTCATCTCGCTCGCCGTCCAGGGAACTTCCATATAATCTCTAGGCCGAACGCCGAAATAGGATAAAGTTACTGCGATTCGCCCCAACGGTTCGGCGCAGGTGTTCAGTCGCCTGTCCGGGAGGGCGCTGGATCGCAAGGGCGCACCCGAACGCGCAAGGAGGAAGTTCATGGTTCTCAAGAACAAGTGGTGGGCATGCCTAACGATGCTTTTGATCGCAATGCTGGCGTGGGCCACGGCTGGCCCCGGATATCACGTCGTCACGACGTATAAAGTCGGCGGCGAAGGCTGGTGGGATTATCTCACTGCGGATTCCGACGCGCGCCGCGTGTATGTTTCGCGCGGCACGCACGTGATCGTACTCGACGCGGATTCGGGCAAGACCGTTGGCGATATTCCCGACACTCCCGGCGTACATGGCATCGCCCTGGCGCCGGAATTCGGCCACGGCTTCACCAGCAACGGCCGGGAGGGCACGGTCAGCGTTTTCGACATTAAGACCTTGGCCCCTATCAGCAAGATCAAAGTGGGCGAGGGTCCCGACGCGATTCTCTACGATCCCGCGACCAAGCGGGTGTTCACGTTCAACGGGCGCAGCGGGGACTCAACCGCAATTGACGCCGCCAGCGGCAAAGTACTGGGGACAATCAAACTCGATGGCAAGCCGGAGTTCGCGGCCAGCGATGCCAAGGGCATGATCTACGTCAATATCGAGGACAAGAGTGAGCTGACAGCGATTGACCCCAACAAGCTGGAAGTGAAGGCAATGTGGCCGCTGGCACCCTGCACCGGGCCCAGCGGACTCTCGATCGATCGCAAGAATCGCCGCCTGTTCGTTGGCTGCGAGAACAAGATGATGGCGGTGGTCGACGCCGATAGCGGCAAGGTTCTGGCCACCCCGACGATTGGCCAGGGAGTGGATGCGACCGCGTTCGATCCTGAGACCGGCCTGGCGTTTGCCTCGTGCGGCGAGGGCGTGCTTACGGTGGTGAAGGAGGAGTCACCGGACAAGTTCACCGTGGCGGAAGATGTCCCCACGAAGCGCGGAGCGCGCACGCTGGCGCTCGACGCTAAAACTCACAACGTCTTCGTAGTGACTGCCGACTTTGGGCCGCGTCCGGAACCAACGGCGGACAATCCACGCCCGCGGCCGGCGATGCTTCCCGACAGCTTCGTGGTGCTGGTGGTAGGAAAGTAGCCGTACGCTCTGGCGGCATCCGGCGCGGTCCGTATTTCAGTCTGCAGCCTAGCGCATCCTCGCGGCTCCGGCCGCGAGGATGTTCGGTCTTGAGTGCCACAGTGCTTTTAGCAGTGCCTAACTGCTCGCACCAGGCACTGCAAGCCTGCCCTCAGGTCCCAACCCGCCCGCTTCGTCGTTCTAGCAGTAACACGTCTCTCCACGCGTCGCCGAGTTTGCCAAGCCGACGTCTCACCCCGACCTCGCGGAATCCACAGGACTTGTGGAGAGCGATGCTGGCTGCATTTTCAGGAAAGATCCCGGCCTGCAGCGTCCAGATGCCGTTGACTTCTGATTCCTCAACGAGCGCCTGTAGCAACGTTTTGCCTACGCCGCGTCCTCGCGCGGAAGCAGCAACGTAAACCGAGACTTCTGCGACGCCGCGATACACCTTGCGGCTCGAAACCGGGCTGAGAGCAGCCCAACCCAGCACTCGCGGTTTGTCGAGCGGCCCCGAGAAACCAGCGCCTTCTTCACGGGGCGGCTCAAGCGCTACGAGCCGGCAAGTCTGGAGATGGCTGCGGTTCCACTTCTCCCAGTCGGGGACTTCGGTTTCGAAGGTGGCGTTTCCGGTTGCGATCCCTTCGCCGTAGATTTCTCGAACTGCCGGCCAGAACTCCGGCGGCATGGGTATGATTTGGTAGTCCATTCAGAAATCGGTGCTGTCTTAACTGACTGTGGTAAGACAGTACCCAGAAATCGGCCGGAAACTTAACGCTCCGCCAGACCGAAGAAGATCAACGCCACCAACTCCTCGATGACGTCGTGGAAACGGCGGACCGGCAGGTCTCTGCTCAGCTCCACGAGTCGTCGGATTCGGTATCTTCGCCTTTGTCGTCGGTGACGATCGCCTGAACGGTGTTGTCTCCCGGATACTGCCCTTGCTGATTCAGCTGCTCCTGCCAATTGCTGATGGGCGAAGCGAAGCTCTTGTCGTACTCGCTGGAGCCGTTGACAATAATCTGCGCCCGCGCAATCTTCTCACCCTTCTCTGCCTTGGCGGAAGCCGAGATATCCCAGCCAATGGCAGGATTCTTCTTGTGCGTGCTGCTTACGATCACGATAGTCCTCCTTGGGTTAACTCTGTTGTCGGCTCATGCCAAGATCCCGGCGAAAACCATGCTGGTAAACTGCGGCACCAGGTTGTGCGTCTGCAGTTCGCCTTCGGGTTTATGCCACTGGTAAATCCAGTTGATCATTCCGAGCAAGGCGAAGGCGGCGGCGCGGGGGCTAACGGCACCTTTAGCCTGACGGACGCGTTGCACTTCCGCAATCAGGTTCTCGACGAAATGAACGTACTCCTTCTTGCGGATGTTGATTCGCTTGCGGAGCACAGGCGCAAGAGGATGGTTTTCGTGCAGCATGACGGTAATTTCGCGGTCGGCGGGGCTGAGCACAACCTCGATATGCAGCCGGATCAGGGCGCGCAAGCGCTGCTCGGGATCAGCAATGCCACGCACAGGCGCCAGCACGCGGTCCTCGGTGATGTCCATGGCGTGGTTCATGATTTCGAACAGAATCTGGTCCTTGCTTTGAAAATGGTGATAGAGGCCGCCCTTGCTCAGCTTGAGCGCGGCCGCGACATCGTTCATGGAGGTAGCGTCATAACCGCGCTGCTGAAACAGGCGGGCAGCCGTGCGCAGGATTTCCTGCCGGGGATCGACCTCAGTGTCGCGGGCCATTGCCGACATAGTAACGCGGAACGGGCGTTTTACGCTCGGCCTTTAGAGGCCAATTCGTCAGTAGTAGTGAAAAAAGATGTAGACCTCGGTTTCGACTTCTACTGCTTCCCCATTCAGCTTGTAAGGTTTGAAGCGCCACTGGCGCAGCGCTTCTACCGCAGCCTTCGCCAGGATGGAATCACCCTTTATCACGTGGATGTCCTTCGGGACTCCCTGCTTGTCAATTATGAGTTTCGCGACGACGCCTTTGGAAATCGCTTTCGCCGTCACCCCGGGTGGAATGACCACCCCCACGCGCTTGACTACTTTACCCTTCGTAACGGTGTAGGTTTGCCCTGAAGCGGTCTTTCCTGTGGTCTGCTGGGCGAAGGAACCCGAGACTGCAAGAAGCAGACAAACTACGAACGCTTTTCTCATGCCTTTCCTGCCGGGGATCGATCTCAGTGTCACGGACCTTCGCCGACATAGTAGCGCGGAACGGGGTTTTCCGCTCGGTGAGCTTTCTGTTTGCTCCCAGGACTGCTCCCGAAACTGGCGGAAGGGCTCTACCTGCCGGAGCTGAAAGAACGCTGTCGCAAGGGCCGCCGGGCTGCCGCAGAGGGTCAGAGACCGGGCGGGAAAGAAAAAATGCATGTACGGGGCTGGGAACTATGTTCCCGGGGTGCCAGAAACTGCGACGGCGGATGATCGTCAGCCCCCGGCGACCGGGATTGCAATGCGGAATTGCAATGGAAGATCGGCCTCAGTGGTTTTTGACGTACACCTCGGGAACAAAGTTCTGCTCGTCGATGGGCGGACGAACGTACTTGGTCTTGTCGAGCGGAGGCAGTTTAAGCGGCTCGGGGGTGAGGTCTTTGTAGGGAATCACTGAAAGCAGGTGCCGGATGACGTTGAGGCGGGCGCATTTCTTGTCTTCCGCATTCACTACGTACCAGGGAGCTTGCTTGATGTCGGTCACGGCGAACATTTCATCTTTGGCGCGGGAGTACTCCGCCCAGCGGCGTCTTGATTCCAGGTCCATGGGGCTGAGTTTCCAGCGTTTGGTGGGGTCCTTCATACGATCCTGGAAACGGTGCTCCTGCTCCGCGTCGCTGACGGAGAACCAATACTTGATCAACGTGATGCCGGAGCGGACCAGCATGCGTTCGAACTCGGGGCAGCTGTGGAGGAATTCGGTGTACTCGGCTTCGGTGCAGAACCCCATGACATGCTCGACACCCGCACGGTTGTACCAACTGCGGTCGAACAGCACCATTTCTCCGGCTGCGGGCAGGTGGGCGACGTAGCGCTGAAAATACCATTGGGTTCTTTCGCGCTCGGTGGGCGTGCCTAAGGCTACTACCCGGCAGACGCGGGGATTCAAAGTCTGAGTAATGCGCTTGATAGCGCCGCCTTTACCGGCGGCATCGCGGCCTTCAAACAGAACCACCACCCTCAAACCCTTGTTCTTGACCCACTCCTGCAACTTCACCAGCTCGATCTGCAACCGGCCAAGTTCCCGGTCGTAGTCGCAGTCTTTGCCCAGGCGCAAGGGTTTGAACGCTCTCCCATTGTCTGGCGATGATGCTGGAGCCTTTGCTGACTCCAAGGCGGTAGCGAGTTCCTTCTTGTTGTGGTTTGAAGCCTGCTTGTCGCCCATTCTAAGAATGCCTCTGGGTCCGATAGCGCCTAGCCCCCCTAAGGTCCGGAAAGCCACATCTATCCCATCGGAGCATACAGGAAAACCTTCAATATTCTGCCTTGCCGAGCCCCCGATTGCCCAACTTCCGGACCAAATCGAGATTGACACCCTATAGGCGGCATGATAGAGTCCTCTCCACGTTGAGGGCAAAGTAAACGGAGTTTATGGCAAACAGCCGGAGCGCAGTTCGAGTGAGCGTAGCAGTCGTAGGGGTACGACTGCTTCCCGCAAGTCTCTGGCTGGGAGGAAATGGTTAGGCGAAACTAAAGTCTCAGGATTTCCGAACCCACCGCCAGAGAGTTGGCGGTGGGTTTTGTACTTTCTGGCCAGGAGATCCGGATTGAGGGATTTCGGCCCTATGAAGGGACATATGAGACAACCTGGCATTCCGGAAGTTTGTATAGGACGGAGGTTTGATCCCTCCCTGATTTCTCTTGACATAGGAGGAGAGGAAAGTTACGATTTAGCAGCAAGCCGACCGACCGGTCGGTTCGCAGGCTCGGCGCTTTTGTTGCACTTGGTTGGTTTGAAAAAGGTCAGCCGAAACCATCCCCAACAAACAAGGGTGTCCTTCCTCCCTTGTGAAACGAGAGGAGCACGCTGGTGGCTACTATTTTTTACGAACGGGATGCCAATCCCAACGCCCTGAAGGGCAAGACCATCGCCATCCTGGGTTACGGAAGCCAGGGACACGCGCAGGCGCAAAATCTGCACGACAGCGGCTGCAAAGTAATCGTGGCCGAGCCACATCCGGCTAAGGCGCAACAGGCGCGGGCCGATGGTCTAGCGGTTGTGACCACGGATGAGGCCGCTAAGCGCGCCGACTGGATTCATGTCCTCACCCCGGACGAGATTCAGGCGTCGGTTTACGACCAGTACATCAAGCCATATCTGCGTTCGGGGCAGATTCTCGGCTTCTCGCACGGCTTCAACATTCATTTCAAGGCCATCGTCCCGCCCAAAGACGTGGACGTGGTGATGGTTGCCCCTAAGAGCCCCGGCCACTTGCTGCGGCGGATTTACAGCGAAGGGCGCGGTGTACCCTCTCTGATTGCGGTCCAGCAGGACGCAAGCGGGCACGCTCGCGAATACGCCCTGGCCTATGCCCACGGCATCGGCTCAACCCGGGCCGGCGTTCTGGAGACGACGTTCAAGGAAGAGACTGAAAGCGACCTGTTCGGCGAGCAGGCGGTGCTCTGCGGCGGTCTGACGTCGCTCATCAAGAAGGGATTCGAAACGCTGGTCGAGGCCGGCTACGCCCCGGAAATTGCCTATTTTGAGTGCCTGCACGAGATGAAGCTGATCGTGGATCTGATCTACGAAGGCGGCTTGGGACGCATGCGCTACTCGATCTCCAATACGGCCGAGTATGGCGACCTCACGCGCGGGCCGAAGATCGTGGGCGATGAGACGCGCGCGGCCATGAAGAAGATTCTGGCTGAAATTCAGTCCGGCGCTTTCGCCAAGGAATGGATCGAAGAGAACAAGAGCGGCGGGCGCAATTTCGCCGCTCTGCGCGAGAAAGAAAAGCAACATCCCATCGAGATCGTGGGAGCGAAGCTGCGCGGCATGATGAACTGGCTGCCTCAAGAGGGCAAGCAAACCACGGACGAGCCATCGGAAAAGCGGGTAGTAAATGCTTAGGGGAGCGGAGATCGCGTTGCAGTGTCTGCGGGCCGAAGGGGTCGAACTGATGTTCGGCTATCCCGGCGGCGCGATCATGCCGCTGTATGACGCGCTCGATGGAAGTGGCATCCGCCATGTGCTGACGCGACACGAGCAGGGGGCGGTTTTTGCGGCTGAAGGTTACGCGCGTGTTACGGGCAAGGTGGGCGTGGCCATCGCGACCAGCGGGCCGGGCGCCACGAACCTTGTGACGGGTATCGCCGACGCTAAGATGGATTCGGTTCCGCTGGTCTGCATCACCGGGCAGGTGCGTAGCCTGCTGATTGGAACCGACGCCTTTCAGGAAACTGACGTTTTTGGCGTGACGCTCTCACTTACAAAGTGGAGCAGACTGGTCCGCTCGATCGACGAAATTCCCGAGGTGATTGCCGAGGGATTTCACTGGGCGCGCAGCGGGCGTCCGGGGCCTGTGGTGATCGATATTCCCACCGACGCTCTCAAGGCGAAAAAGGAATTCTCGGGGCCGGTGAAGTTCACGCCGCACCCGCGGCCGGCCGACGCGAAAGCGGATGGCGCCTTCAGCGATACGGTTGTCGCCATGTTGCAGCAGGCGTCGCGGCCGGTTGTACTGGTGGGCGCGGGAGCGAAGCTTTCGGGAGCGATTCCGGAACTACGGCGGCTGCTCGATGACCTGAACATTCCTACGTTCGCGACGGTGCATGGCCTCGGCGCCGTTCCGCCGGAGGCACCCTACTACCTGGGCATGGTAGGTATGCACGGGATGCGCGCCGCTAACATGGCCCTGCACGAAACCGATCTGCTGCTGGTGTTCGGAGCACGGCTTGACGATCGCGTCACCGGCGAGCCGGCGCGCTTTGCTCCCGGGGCCAAGATCGTGCACTTCGAGATTGATCCCGCGCAGCTCGATCGTGTGCGCCCGTGCGCCTTGCCTGTTATCGGCGACCTGGCCGAAACAATTCCCTCGTTGCAAGCTGAGCTGCGGCGACATTCCCTTCCCGATTTCAGCTCGTGGCGCAGCGTTGCCTGCGGACCGGAGCGCGCCGAACTCGACCCTCGCGGGCTGGCGCAGCCGACCATCCGTTTCCTTGACGAACTCTTCAGCCGCTTGCCTGAGAACAGCGTGGTGCTGGCGGATGTGGGTCAGCACCAGATGTGGGCAGCGCAGCGCTATCGGTCGTCGTCGCCCCGGGGATTCATCACATCGGGAGGGTTGGGATCCATGGGTTTCGCCCTGCCGGCTGCGGTGGGCGTGCAACTCGCCAAGCCCGATGCATGTGTGCTGTGCGTCTCAGGCGATGGCGGCTTTCAGATGAACATCCAGGAATTGGCCACAGTGCATCGCCTGGGCCTGCCCATCAAGATGGTCATTATCGACAACAAATACCTGGGCATGGTGCGGCAATGGCAGCAGCTGTTTTACGAGCGCAACTACGCCGAGACCGACCTCAGCGACAATCCCGATTTCGTGGACATTGCCAAGGCCTACAAGATTCACAGCTTTCGGATGAAAGAAGACGTCATGCGCGAGTATCCGGTGTCGGACGAGACGGGCGATGAGATGGATCGGTTCCTGAACTCGCCGGAGCCGGAATTGCTGGTGTTTGACTGCGCTCCCGAGGCCAATGTTTTCCCCATGGTTCCGGCCGGGGCGGCGCTTTCCGAGATGTTGCTGGAAGACGAGTGAGGAAAAGGCTGAATGCAGAAGTGAGAATGCAGAATTAAGATCGCCGAGTCCGTCGCTTCTGCAATCTGACTTCTGAGTTCCGCATTCCGAAACGAGGGGAGCAAGGACGATGCAAGTCTTTCACATTCACTACCGAAATAGGCAAGGGACCCTGATGCGCATTCTAAACGCAATTTCACGCCGGGCGCTGGATATGCCTTCCGTGCAGGCCGCACCGGCTGGAAGCGAACACGTGGTCACCCTGATTCTCGATGTGAATTCCAAGCAGGTCGGCCAGCTCTACCGGGAATGGTATGCCATCGCGGACGTAATCCACGTGGATTCCGGCTCAGCGCAGCCGGCGGAGTGGCCTGGGCCGCATCCCGTAGCGGGGGTGTGCATCGAGTCCCGTGTGGCGGCGCGGGCATGATCCGGTTCTGGTTAGCCGGGCACGCCAGACAATCTCCTGGGCAAGGTCACGTAACGTGGGAACCTGCAGCGCAGGTTCCCCGATTTTTTCTGCGGCGGTTCGGCGCGGAGGCAAGGCTCTGAGTTAATCTGTTAATCATGGACCTCAAACACATTAGTCGTACCATCACCGAGGGGCGCGACCGCGCCGGTGCGCGCTCCATGTTTAAGGCCGTCGGATTCACCGACGCCGATCTGAGTCGGCCCCTGATCGCAGTGGCCAATACCTGGATCGAAACCATGCCGTGCAACTATCACCTGCGGCGCCTTTCGGCCAAGGTGAAGGAAGGCATTCGCGCGGCTGGCGGCACACCCATGGAGTTCAACACTATCGCCATCTCCGACGGCGAAACCATGGGCACGGAGGGCATGCGGGCATCGCTGGTCAGCCGTGAGGTGATCGCGGACTCGATCGAACTGGTTTGCCGCGGCCAGATGTTCGACGCCGTCGTGTGCATGGTGGGCTGCGACAAGACCATCCCCGCCGCCGCCATGGCGCTGGCACGCACGAACCTGCCAGGCCTGGTGCTGTACGGCGGCACGATCGCGCCCGGCAGCTATCGCGGCAAAGATGTGACGATCCAAGACGTCTATGAGGCGATCGGCGCGAACGTTGCCGGGAAAATGAGCGACACAGAACTTCGAGAACTCGAGGATGTCGCGTGCCCCGGCGCAGGCGCGTGCGGCGGACAGTACACGGCGAACACAATGTCTACGGTCATGGAGATGATTGGGCTTTCGCCGATGGGATTCAACAGTGTTCCCGCGATGGACGCGGAGAAAGACAAGATCTCGTTCGACTGCGGCAAGATCGTGATGAACCTGCTGCAAAAAGGTTTGCGGCCGCTCGACATCCTGACGCGAGCAGCTTTTGAGAACGCGATTGCGTCAGTGGCGGCGACGGGAGGCTCGACTAATTCCGTCTTGCATCTGCTCGCCATTGCGCGTGAGGCGGGCGTCAACCTTGAGATTGACGACTTCCAGACCGTGAGCCAGCGGACTCCCTTGCTCGCCGATCTCAAACCGTCAGGCCGATTCGTGGCTGCGGACATGCACCGGGCTGGCGGCATACGGCTGCTGGCCAAGCGGCTGCTCGACGGCAAGTATTTGCATCCGGCGGCGATTACCGTCACCGGCTTGAACATGGCGACGGAAGCTGCCAGCGCCGCAGAAACTCCAGGACAGGAAGTGATCGCTCCGCTGGACAAACCCCTGAAAGCGACGGGCGGCCTCGTGATTCTCAAGGGAAACCTGGCGCCGGAAGGTTGCGTCGCCAAAATCAGCGGACATGAACGCCTGGAGCAACGCGGTCCGGCACGCGTGTTCGAATCGGAAGAAGACGCCATGGTGGCAGTCATCGGCAAGAAGATTCGTGCGGGAGATGTCGTGGTGATCCGCAATGAGGGCCCGAAAGGCGGACCCGGGATGCGCGAGATGCTGGGCGTGACCGCGGCAATTGTAGGCGAAGGATTGGGCGAATCGGTGGCCTTGCTGACCGATGGCCGCTTCAGCGGCGCGACTCACGGGCTGATGGCGGGCCACGTTTCACCCGAGGCGGCGCTGGGAGGACCGATCACCGCCGTGCGCGACGGAGACATGATTCGCTTCGACGTCCGCGAGCGCGTATTGGAAGTCGAGATCAGCGACGACGTGTTGCGCCAGCGCATGGCGCAATGGAAGCCGCCCGCGCCGCGGTACCCCACGGGCGTCTTTGCGAAATATGCGGCGCTGGTGTCGTCGGCGTCGCAGGGCGCGATTACAAGACCGCGATGAAGGAAATCTGCTGCCTCCCGGCAGCATTTCTGGGAGATACGAGTACAAATCAATGTCGGTGAAAAGAACGCTATTCGAGAAGATTTGGGATGCCCACGTGGTGGCGCAGCCGGCGGGCCGCTCGCCGATCCTGTACATCGACTTGCATCTCGTTCATGAAGTAACGTCGCCGCAAGCCTTCGAGGGGCTGCGGGCTGCTGCGCGCAAAGTGCGGCAGCCGCTGCGCACGATCGCCACAGTCGATCACAACATCCCTACTGAGCCGCGCGGCACTCCCATCACCGACTTGATTGCAGCTAAGCAGATCGCAGCGTTGCAGTCGAACTGCAAGGAGTTCGGGATTCACCTGTTCGATATGGATTCGACGGAGCAGGGGATCGTGCACGTGATTGGTCCGGAACTGGGGCTGACGCAGCCGGGCATGACAATTGTCTGCGGCGACAGCCACACCAGCACGCACGGAGCTTTCGGGGCGCTGGCTTTCGGCATTGGCACATCTGAGGTCGAGCATGTTCTGGCGACGCAATGTCTGGCGCAGCAGAAGCCGAAGACCATGAAAATTGACGTGCGCGGGCGGCTGGCGGAAGGCGTGACCGCGAAGGACTTGGCTCTGGGAATCATCGGCCAGATCGGAACCGATGGCGCGACCGGCCACGTGATCGAGTACGCTGGACCGGCGGTGCGCGCTCTCTCAATGGAAGGGCGCATGACACTGTGCAACATGAGCATCGAGGCCGGCGGGCGCGCTGGTATGGTGGCACCGGATGAGATCACGTTCGCCTATGTTGCCGGAAGGCGGTTCGCTCCGGTAGGCGACCAATGGGACAAGGCCCTTGAGGCCTGGCGGCACTTGCCTACCGACGATGGTGCTTTCTTCGATAAGGTGGTCCAGATTGACGCAGCGCAGCTTTGCCCGTTTGTGACCTGGGGTACGAATCCCGGGATGGTAGCCCCGGTGACGGGCCGTGTGCCCGAACTCAATGGCTTGCAGGATACGGAGCGACGCGCGGCTGAACTCGCCCTGCAATACATGGGGCTCGCGCCGGGGCAGCGAATTACAGACATCGCGATTGACCGTGTGTTCATCGGATCGTGTACCAACGCACGCGTCGAAGACCTGCGGGCGGCGGCGCAGGTGGCGAAGGGATATCGCGTAAGTCCCAAGGTGCGCGCCATGGTGGTGCCGGGCTCGCAAGGGGTGAAGCGGGCGGCGGAGCAGGAGGGCTTGCACCGCATTTTTCAGGATGCGGGATTCGAGTGGCGCGAATCAGGCTGCTCGATGTGTTTAGGAATGAATCCTGACATTTTGCAGCCCGGAGAACGTTGCGCCTCGACCAGCAATCGCAATTTCGAGGGCCGCCAGGGACGTGGTGGACGAACCCATCTGGTCAGTCCGGAAATGGCCGCCGCAGCGGCGATTGCCGGGCATTTTACGGATATAAGGAATTGGAAGTTTCGGTAGATTAGGACCGAGGGACGTGTAATGAAAGCTTTCACAGTGCATCGGGGACGCGTGGCGCCGCTTGATCGGGTCAATGTCGATACCGACCAGATCATCCCCAAACAATTCCTGAAGCGGATCGAGAAGACCGGCTTCGGCGAGTTTTTGTTTTACGATTGGCGGTTTGGGACCGATGGAAAGAAGAATTCGGACTTTGTCTTGCATGAACCGCGCTACGATGGCGCGACCATCCTGGTGGCAGGAAAGAATTTCGGCTGCGGCTCGTCGCGCGAGCACGCAGTGTGGGCACTGGCTGATTTTGGGTTTCGAGCTGTGATCGCGCCATCCTTCGCCGACATTTTCGCCTATAACAGCAGCAAGAACGGGTTTCTTACCGTGCGCCTGAGCGAAGATGAAGTTGCCCAGTTAATGCAGCGCGCTCAGCAAATCGACGATTATCACATCACGATTGATCTGGAGAAATGCGAAGTGCGCGATGACCGGGGATTCGTGGGAAAGTTCCCCATGGACGACTTCGTGCGCTATTGCCTGTTGAATGGTCTGGATGATATCGGTCTGACTCTGCAACACGAAGCGGAGATTGCGGCGTATGAACTCCGGCATCCCTTGCCGACGCGGGTGACTGCGTACTGAGTTCAGCGATAGATAATCAAAGAGAGTAAAGATTTGTAAAACCCCCGGCCCGGTCTTGACCGGCCGCAGGACCGGGGTTGATGCTGGTAGGGTATGGTTCCGAAGGCATCCTGGCTCCTGCCTTTCGCAGGGGAAAAGCCCCGGTAGAAGAGTTTTCCTGCCTTTCCAGGGTAGAGCTGCCGAAACCGAGCCTACAATACATACGTCAAATAATTGGGCTGCTTGCCTGCTTTTCCGCGCGGCGATAAAGCAGCTTTGGACATAGTCCCCTAACTTATGATCGAGAAGAAAACATATTTGGGAAGATTTGCACTGCGGGCCGAGCTCGGATTGCGCTTTTTGGCCATTGTGTCGATTGCCATTCTGCTGGCATCCATCCTGGCGTGCAGCGGTTCCACCGACCCTAGGCAGAAGGCGCAGGCGGCTGCTCCTCGCCCGGTGTCGGTTGCGGTGGCGCAGGTGCAGCGGCAGGACGTGCCGGTTTATCTCTCCGGTTTGGGATCAGTGACGGCTTTCAACACAGCCAACATCAAGAGCCGGGTTGACGGCCAGATTATGAAGGTCAATTTCCGCGAGGGACAGTTTGTCAATCAGGGAGATCTGTTGATCGAAATTGATGCGCGTCCTTTTCAAGTTCAACTGGAGCAGATGCAGGCTCAGTTGTTCCGCGACCAAGCGCAGTTGCGCGATGCCAAGCTGAATCTGGACCGGTATACGGCGTTGATTCCCTCCGGGAGCATCGCCCAGCAACAGGTGGACACGCAGAAAGCGCTGGTGGACCAGCTCGACGGCACAGTGCGCAACGATCAAGCGCAAATTGACAATGCGAAACTGCAAATCGTTTACTGCCACATCACGGCGCCGTTCAGCGGCCGCGTCGGATTGCGGCAAGTGGACCCGGGCAACATTGTCCACGCGGCGGATACGAATCCCATGCTGATTCTTACCCAGCTGCAGCCGATTGCCGTCATCTTCACGCTGCCCGAAGATGTGCTGCCAGCGGTGGCGCAACATATGAAGCAAGGCACACTCGAGGTCGATGCCCTGAGCCGCGATGATCAGACCAAGCTCGCCAGCGGCAAGCTGCTGACAATTGACAACCAAATTGATCCAACCACTGGAACGGCGAAGCTCAAGGCGGTGTTCGACAACAAGGACAATCAGCTTTGGCCGAACCAGTTCGTGAACGCGAACCTGCTGCTGGAAACCCGAAAGAACAGCACAGTCGTGCCGACAGCAGCGGTTCAGCGCGGCCCCCAGGGAACATTCGTTTACGTGATGAATGCCGACAAGAAAGCGCAGGATCGCGCCGTCACTGTGTCGCTTACCCAGGGGAGCACAACCGTGGTCACGAGCGGCCTCAACCCGGGCGAAGTGGTTGTAACCGATGGACAGGACAAACTGCAAAGGGGCACCCCGGTTGAACCGCGGACTGGCGGTCCTAGTGGAGGGCCCGGCGCTGCCCCGGCTACCGGTGGCGACCATCACGGGGCCCCGAGAAATCCAAGCTCGGACAGTTCAAGCTCAGGTACACCCGCTTCATGAGTCCTTCAAGAGTCTTCATCCTCCGCCCGGTTGCGACTACGCTGCTCATGGTCGGCGTAGTCCTGGTGGGCTGGGTCGCATTCATGCAATTGCCGGTCTCGGCGCTGCCCGAGGTCGACTATCCCACGATCGAAGTAGTGACTTTCTATCCCGGGGCGGACCCGGAGGTGATGGCCTCCTCCGTGACATCGCCTCTGGAGCGGCAGTTTGGCCAGGTGCCCGGCCTGAGCCAAATGACTTCCACCAGTTCGTTCGGCAGTTCATTGATCACGCTGCAGTTCGGCCTCGATCAGAACATTGACGTGGAAGAGCAGCAGGTGCAAGCGGCCATCAATTCCGCCTCGACTTACTTGCCTGTGGACCTGCCGAATCCTCCGATCTACAACAAAGTCAATCCTGCTGACGCGCCGATTCTCACGATGGCGCTGACATCGGACTCCCTGCCTTTGTCCAAAGTTGAGGATCTTGCCGACACCTCACTGGCGCAGAAGATTTCTCAGCTGCCGGGCGTGGGACTGGTTTCAATCAGCGGCGGGCAGAAGCCGGCGGTGCGCATTCAGGCCAACCCGACCGCGCTCGCCTCTTACGGCCTAAGTCTGGAAGACCTGCGCGCGGCCCTGGTTCAGGCAAATGTGGACCAAGCCAAGGGCGTTATTGACGGTTCGCGGCAATCCTACACCATCGGCGCCAACGACCAGCTCTTCTCCAGCGATCAGTACAAGCCCATTGTCGTCGCCTACCGCAACGGCGCTCCGATACGTGTTCGCGATGTCGCCAATGTGATGGACGGCACGGAGAACGCCTGGCTCGCCGCCTGGATGAACCTGACGCCGGCGGTGATCGTCAATATCCAGCGCCAGCCTGGGGCCAACATCATCAGCGTGGTCGACCGGATCAAGAAGCTTCTGCCGCAATTGCAGGCCTCGCTGCCTTCGGCAGTCAAGGTGCAGATCCTCACTGACCGAACTACCACAATTCGTGCCTCTGTTCGCGACGTCGAATTCGAATTGATGCTGACCATCGCGCTGGTGGTGATGGTCATTTTCCTTTTCCTGAGGAATCTCTCGGCCACAGTCATTCCCAGCGTCGCCGTGCCACTGTCGCTGATAGGGACGTTCGGCGTCATGTATTTGCTCGGTTACAGTTTGAACAATTTGACGCTCATGGCATTGACGATCTCCACCGGATTTGTGGTCGATGACGCGATCGTCATGATCGAAAACATCAATCGCTACCTGGAGGCAGGGCAGTCTCCGCTGGAAGCCGCCCTGCAAGGCTCCGGGCAGATCGGGTTCACCATCGTTTCGCTGACCGTATCGCTGATCGCAGTGCTGATTCCACTGCTGTTCATGGGCGATATCGTGGGTCGGCTGTTCCGCGAATTTGCCGTTACTCTGGCGGTGACGATTCTGGTTTCGGCGGCGGTTTCGCTCTCGCTGACGCCGATGATGTGCGCCAAACTGCTTAAGCACATCAAGGAGGGGGAACAGGGTCGCTTTTACCACCTTACCGAGGAGTACTACAACCGGATCATCGCTTTCTACGGCCGAACCGTGAAGTGGGTGCTGAAACATCAGACTGCCACACTGCTGGTGACCCTGGCGACACTCGTTCTGACGCTCGCGCTTTACGTGATCGTGCCCAAGGGCTTCTTCCCGGTTCAGGACACCGGTGTGATCTTGGGAGTGTCAGAAGCTCCGGATGATGTTTCCTTCGAAGCGATGGCCCGGCGCCAGCAAGAATTGGCTAAAGTCATTCTCCAAGATAAGGACGTAGAGAGTCTGTCGTCATTTATTGGCGTGGACGGCACCAACACAACTCCAAACGCCGGCCGCATTCAGATCAATTTGAGGCCGCGCAACGACCGCGCCGACGACGCCTCTGCGATCATTCGCCGCTTGCAACCGGAGCTGGCTAAAGTGGACGGCATTACGCTATACATGCAGCCGGTCCAGGATCTCACCGTCGAAGACCGCGTGAGCCGAACGCAATTTCAGTATTCCATTGAAGATGCCGACGCGCAGGAACTGGCGCAGTGGACCCCGAAGTTGGTTGCCAAACTGCGAACCCTGCCGGAGTTGCGGGACGTAGCCACGGATCAGCTGAACAACGGCCTGCGTACGAACATCCTGATTGATCGCGACACGGCGTCGCGACTCGGAATTTTCCCCCAGGCTATCGACAACACGCTCTACGACGCCTACGGACAGCGCCAGGTTTCCACCATCTTCACGCAGCTGAACCAGTACCACGTGGTGCTGGAAGTGCTGCCCAGCTTCGCTCAGAATCCGGATTCGCTGAAGGACATCTATATCCGGCCGAGCATGGTCACGCAGAACACGGGAGCGCCCACGGCAAATGGAGCAGCTGTAACCACGAGCGGCGCCCCAGTTCCAATCTCAGCCTTCACCCACATGCAATCGAACAGCGCCTCGCTGGCGGTGAACCATCAGGGGCAGTTTCCCGTCGTCACGCTATCATTCAATCTTGCCCCGGGCGGATCACTCGGCAATGCCACCAAAGCGATCCAGCAGGCGGAAAAAGATATCCAGCTGCCGGCCAGTATTCATGCGTCGTTTCAAGGAACGGCCGCCGCGTTTCAAAACTCGCTTTCGACGGAACCGTTCTTGATTTTGGCAGCAATCATCACGGTCTACATCGTGCTCGGTGTTTTGTACGAGAGCTACATTCACCCGGTCACGATTCTTTCGACTCTGCCATCCGCCGGCGTAGGTGCCATTCTCGCCCTGATGATCACCGGAAGTGATCTGACGGTGGTGGCGCTGATCGGCATCATCCTGCTGATCGGCATTGTGAAGAAGAACGCCATCATGATGATTGACTTTGCCTTGGAGGCAGAGCGCGACGAACACAAGCCGCCGGAGGAGGCAATTTATCAGGCCTGCCTGCTGCGTTTTCGGCCCATCATGATGACGACCATGGCCGCACTGCTCGGTGGCCTGCCGCTGGCCTTGGTTCCTGGGACGGGCGCCGAATTGCGGCGCCCGCTCGGTATCACGATCGTCGGCGGGTTGCTGCTGAGCCAACTGCTCACCCTCTATACGACGCCGGTGGTCTATTTGTGGTTTGACCGCCTGGCGCAGAGATTCGCCCGATACCGGATCGGCAATCCAATTCCGCGGGAACCGATGCCGGCGGACTAGAAAATGAGTATCTCGGCACCATTCATTCGGAGACCGGTCGGCACGTCGTTGCTCGCGGCGGCCCTGCTGCTTTCCGGAATCCTCGCCTTCAATTTTCTGCCGGTGGCGTCGCTGCCGAAAGTGGACTTTCCCGTGATCAGCGTGGGTGCGGGTCTGCCGGGCGCCGATCCGCAAACCATGGCCTCGGCCGTGGCTACGCCTCTGGAGCGGCAGTTTGGCCGGATCGCCGGGGTCAACCAAATGACCTCCGCGAGTCAGCTGGGCACCAGCGGCGTCACGATGCAGTTTGATCTCAACCGGAACATCGATGCTGCCGCCCGCGACGTGCAAGCCTCGATCAATGCGGCGCGCAGCCAGCTTCCCGCCAACCTGCCCAGCAATCCCACTTATCGCAAGGTGAATCCGGCGGACGCGCCCATCCTCATCCTGGCCCTGACCTCGGACACGATGACCATCCCTCAGATGTACGACGCCGCCGATTCCATCCTCTCGCAGAAGCTGGCGCAGGTGGATGGCGTAGGCCAGGTCTTCGTGTGGGGAGCGGCGCAGCCAGCCGTGCGCGCTGAAGTCAATCCCACTTTGCTGAACAAGCTCGGCGTCGGGCTGGACACGGTGCGCAACGCGCTGAACGCAGCTAACGCCAACCGGCCCAAGGGGCAGGTTGCCGACGGTTTGAGGTCCTACTCGTTCGAGGATACTGATCAGCTTTTCACCGCAGGTCAGTACCGGCCGCTGATCGTGGCCTACAACAACGGCGCCCCCGTGCGACTGGCGGATGTAGCCGACGTACAGGATGCGGTGGCGGACGTGCGCAACCTGGGCCTGACCAACGGTAAGCCGTGTGTAGTGATGCCCATTTTCCGCCAGCCTGGAGCAAACATCATCGCAACCGTGGACCGCGTACGGGCGATCCTGCCCTATCTGCAGTCGTCCATCTCGCCGGCAATCAAATTGACGATTGCGATGGATCGCACCGTCACCGTGCGCGCTTCGGTTCAGCACATTGAAACCACTCTGCTGATCTCGATTGCCCTCGTCATCCTGGTTGTATTTGTGTTCTTGCGCACGATACGAGCCACAATTATCCCCAGCGTCGCCGTCCCACTCTCATTGGTGGGAACGTTCGGCGGAATGTACCTACTGGGCTATAGCCTCGACAATCTGTCCCTGATGGCGCTGGCCATTTCCACCGGGTTTGTAGTAGATGACGCCATCGTGGTTCTCGAAAACATCACCCGCTACATCGAGCACGGCATGGAGGTCGTGCAGGCGGCGTTCAAAGGAGCAGCGGAGATTGGCTTCACCGTACTCTCCATGAGCACTTCGCTGGTCGCTGTCTTCATTCCGCTGCTGCTGATGGGCGGCATCGTAGGACGGCTGTTCCGCGAATTCGCGGTGACGCTGAGTATTGCGATCGGCGTTTCTCTACTGGTTTCGCTGACCACGACGCCGACCATGTGCGCGAAGTTCCTCCGCCGGTCGGCCAAGGAAGAGAGGCATAACATCTTCTATCGCGCCAGCGAATGGGCATTTAACAAGCTGCTCGCAAGCTATACGCACTCACTGAAATGGGTGCTGGCGCACCAGCCGTTTACTCTGGCTGTGACCATCTCTGTAGCGCTCCTCAGCGTTGGTTTGTACATCATAGTGCCTAAGGGCTTTTTCCCGCAGCAGGACACAGGACGCATCATGGGCACGGTGATAGGCGCGCAGGATATTTCCTTCCAGGCCATGAGCGACAAGATAAGGCGCTACGTTGCCATTGTAATGAAGGACCAGGCGGTGGACACGGTGATCGGGTCGACGGGCGGCAACACCGCTCTGAACCAGGGGCGGTTCTTCCTGATGCTCAAACCGCTCGACCAACGTGGCCCATGCCAGAAACAGCACTTCTGGGAACCCTGTAGATACGTAACCGCCGATGACGTCATCAATCGGCTTCGTGGCAAGCTGGCGGTTGTGCCCGGCGCCACCCTGATTCTGCAGTCCGCCCAGGATCTCACGATCGGCGGGCGGTTTGGCAACGCCCAGTATCAATATACGTTGCAAAGCGCCAGTCTGGACGATTTGAACAAGTGGGCGCCGCAGCTACTGGACAAACTGAAGAAACTGCCGGAATTGCGCGATCAAAACTCCGACCAGCAAGACAAGGGGCTGCAGGCGCAGTTGGTGATCGACCGCGACACGGCCAGCCGGCTGGGCATCACGCCCCAGACTTTGGACAATGCTCTGTATGACGCTTTTGGTCAGCGGCAAGTTTCGACCATGTACCGCGCGCTCAATCAGTATCACGTGGTGATGGAAGTCGCCCCGCAATTCCAGCAAACCCCTGAGGCATTGCAGAACATCTACCTGCGGTCGACGAGCGGAACGCCCGTGCCTTTGGCAGCCTTCACCCACTATGAGCCATCGAATACGCCGCTGGCCGTGAATCACCAGGGGCTGGCGCCGTCGGTGACGATCTCGTTCAATCTGGCGCCGGGAGTCTCGCTGGGCCAGGCCACCGATGCCATCGAAAAGGCCGAGAGCGCCATAGGGTTTCCCCCGACCATTCAGGCCAGTTTCCAGGGAACGGCCGCCGCCTTTCAGGATTCTCTGTCCAACATGAAGATCCTAATCTTGGCGGCTGTGGGCGCCGTTTACATTGTGCTGGGTATGCTTTACGAGAGCTACGTCCACCCCATCACGATTCTCTCGACTATTCCTTCGGCTGGTGTGGGGGCTCTGCTGGCGCTGCTGTTGACGCACAACGAACTGAACGTGATTGGGATGATTGGCATCATCCTGCTCATCGGGCTCGTGAAGAAGAACGCCATCATGATGATCGACGTGGCTCTCGTTGTGGAGCGAACGCAGGGGAAGAAGCCGGTAGAAGCGATCTACGACGCGTGCCTGTTGCGCTTCCGGCCTATCATGATGACCACCATGGCCGCGCTGCTGGGCGGGCTTCCTCTAGCCCTGGGCGGGGGGACGGGCTCGGAACTGCACCGGCCATTAGGGATTACGATCGTCGGAGGGCTGATCGTCAGCCAGATGCTGACTCTCTTTACTACGCCAGTGGTTTACGTGTATCTTGACCGATTGCGGCTGTGGCTGCGGGGCAGTGCGGATCAGGCCCTGCCCGAAACCAGTTTGCCGCGCCCGAGTCCCGCGCACTGAGCCCTCGGCAAATGCCCGGGATCCGAAAAAAAACAAAAGCAGGTTCCTCGACTTCGTGGAATTGCCCCAAATACGGGCAATTCCGCTTCGCTCGGAATGACAAAATTGAACTTAATCAGAGTTTCCTAAAAACGAGACTGTTCCGGGCCTCGAGCGGCGTGTGCAACCTCCTCGCAGAAGGGCTGCATCGCAGGATCTTGGGTCGGCACCATCGGCCCTGATCTGGCTTCGTGCGTCCGGCAGCAAGCCGGATTGCAAGAGGCGACGGCTGCACAAGGGCAGCCCTGTCCCGTATGATAGAAATCTTGCGCACCAGGAATAGGGAGCACACTGGCCCCGGAAGTTGCGGGCGAGATACCCTTGCCAGTCTCCCTCGATACCAGGAATCTTCCAGGAGCACCGGATGCTGAAGAAAGCAGTGGCTTTGTTCCTTGTCGGTACGAGCGTAGCCGTATGCGTAAGTTGTGGGAAGACCGCCAACCACTACCTGTACGCGGCCATTCCAGCGTCCAGCGAGATTCTTGTTTATCGGGAAGACCCCAACTCAGGCGCCCTCACGCCGTTGTCAAGCAGTCCTTTCACTGCGGGTCCGACGGTGCAGTCGCTGGTCATTCATCCCTCGAAACCGTTCCTTTATGCTGCGAACTCCAGTGAAGACGACATTTCGCAGTTCGACATTGCGACCGGCGGCTCCATTACAGAGGTCATACGGACCCCATGCGGCGGGACAACTCCTGCTCTCTTGGCGATGGACCCGGCAGGAAACTATCTCTATGTCGCGAACGCGGAGTCCAGCAATATCTCGGTGTTTTCCATTAGCAGCAGCAGTGGAAACCTCGCCCAGGTAGGGACTCCCGTTCAAATCGGACTCACCCCGCTCAACATGATGCTTTCGCCCAAGGGAGATTTCTTGTACGTGACGGGAAGCCCGCAAGGGTACGTCGCAGTCTTTAGTGTCAGCGGGGGGGCTCTGAGCCTGGTTCAGGTAGTGCAAACGGGCAACAATCCCTATGGGCTGGCCATCGCTGTCGAGTCCTCCGGTTCTTTTCTGTACACTGCCAATTTTACTGATAATTCGATTTCAGAATTTTCCATCGACAGCTCCAGCGGAAAACTGACTCAGCTCCCTGGTTCTCCGATCGGCGAGACCTTCACCAGCCCCGTTTTCCTGTTGGTGGATAATTCCGGCAAGTATCTCTTCGTGGCCAACCAGGGTTCGGGAAATCTAGCCGCGTACACCATCGCTTCTAATGGTGGGCTAACCTTGCTTAGTAGCTCACCATTCACTGCAAACGCGCAGCCTAGCGTGATTGCCAGCGATCCTAGCGGGCAATATCTGTTCGTCGGCAACCAGAAAAGTGGATCGACCGCGATCGAGTCGTTCAGCCTGGCCACCAGCAGCGGGTCGCTCAGCGAAGTTGGATCGTATTCCGTGGGAACTACGCCAACTTCCTTCGCGGTCTTGCCTTAGGAGAAACAAGAGGCTGTCGCGGTTGGAACCGCTGGCTTGTTTGGGATTTCATTTAACAAGCGCATGACAACTCAGGAGATCAGGGCATAGAGAATGATCCGGTGCGCAGTATCCGCGCACAGCGCCTCGTCATCTGACACTTCCGCAGCCTGCAGATCGGAAGTCCACATCGGGGACTCGAAAACTATGAGAATTGCCAGTGCTGCCAGTGCTTTTCCCAGGCATTACTATTCGCAGAAGGTCCTGCTGGAAAAACTGCAGGAGTATTGGGGCGATCGCCTGAGGAATCCACAGTTGCTCGAAAGGCTTCACCGCAACGTTGCGGTGGAAGGCCGTTATCTCGCTTTGCCTACGGAGAAGTACTACGACATTTCCACTTGGGGCCGGGCGAACGATCTCTGGATCGAGGTTGCGCAGGAGTTGGGCGAACAGGCGCTCTGCCGTGCCCTGCATTACGCGGGCTTGGATTCGAGCCGTCTGGGCGCCTTGTTTTTCGTTTCGGTCACCGGCATCGCCAGCCCCTCAATTGATGCGCTGCTGATCAACCGCATGGGGTTGCCGGCGAACATCCATCGCATACCGATTTTCGGGCTGGGGTGCGTAGCAGGCGCAGCCGGAATCGCCCGGGCTGCGGACTACGTACGAGCTTATCCTTCCCAAGCCGCGGCTCTGGTGTCAGTGGAACTGTGTTCGCTAACTCTGCAGCGCGACGATCTTTCCGTGGCCAATCTGATTTCTTCCGGGCTATTTGCCGACGGTGCTGCAGCGGCGGTCGTAACCGGCGATGAGCTGGCTGCCAGCGGCCCGGTGATTCTTGCTACTCGGTCCGTCTTTTATCCCGACACTGAAGAAATGATGGGATGGAAGGTAACGGAGAAGGGATTCCGCATTGTGCTGTCGCCGGAGGTGCCAACTCTGATTCGGGAGAATCTCGGGCGCGATGTGGATGCGTTTCTTGCCGATCACGGCTACCGGCGTCAAGATGTCAAGAGCTGGGTCTTGCACACGGGTGGTCCGAAAGTGCTGGAGGCAACCGCAGACGCACTCAACCTCAAGAATGGCCAACTCGAAGCTTCGTGGGACTGCCTAAAGAAGGTGGGCAACCTGTCGTCAGCCTCGGTCCTGGTGGTGCTGGAAGATGTCATGAAAAACCGGCGTCCGGAGCCGGGAACGCTGGGATTGCTCGCGGCCATGGGACCTGGGTTTTGCTCAGAATTGGTGCTGCTCGAATGGTAAGGTTTGGAAGATGAGGCCAATGGCTCCCGAGGCAACTGACGTTTTTGTCATTGGTGGTGGACCAGCGGGATTGGCTGCGGCCATCGCCGCACGACAATACGGGTTCCGCGTCGTGCTGGCCGACGGCGCCCAACCGCCGATTGACAAAGCTTGTGGCGAGGGGCTTCTGCCCGACGGACTGGCTGCGCTCCAGCTCCTGGGCGTTCAAGTGCCCATCTTCGAAGGCCGGCCGTTCCGGGGCATTCGCTTTCTGAGCTCCGCTGCCGCGGTGGACGCCCCGTTTCCTGGGGACAGCTTTGGTCTCGCTCTTCGCCGGACTTCGCTTCACAGGATCCTGACGGACCGTGCGGCACAGCTAGGCGTTGAGCTGCTGTGGAGGACTCCGGTCACGGGCATCTCCGCTGGTGGAGTTCAGATGGGAAGTCAGTTGGTTCAGGCGCGCTGGATTGTAGGCGCCGACGGAGCCAACTCGCGGGTACGGCGGTGGGCTGGTCTTGACCTGGGCCCGCGACCGCGCATGCGTTATGCCTTCCGGCAGCACTTCCGCGTTCCTCCCTGGACCGACCGGATGGAAGTGCACTGGAGCGCGCATTGCCAGGGCTATGCTACCGCCGTGAGCGAATCCCAAGTTTGCGTCGCGATTGCATCGCACGATCCTAATTTGCGGCTGGAGGAAGGTCTACGCTTCCTACCGAGGCTGAAAGAACGGCTAGGCCAGGCTGAGATCTCGTCCGCAGAAAGGGGTGCACTCACTGGCAACCGCAAGCTCAAACGAGTATGGCGTGGCAATGTGGTTCTCGTTGGAGACGCTTCAGGAACCGTTGACGCCATAACGGGAGAAGGACTCGGACTGGCTTTCAACCAGGCAGTAGTGTTGGCGGAGTGTCTTGAATCCGGCGACCTCGCGCGCTATCAGGCAGAGCACCGCAGATTGGCTTTGCGTCCGTGGTGGATGGCGCGCTTGATGCTCACACTCGACGGCCGTTCAAGGCTGCAGCATCGTACTCTTCAGGTTTTTGAACGGCGGCCGCGAGTCTACCAGCGGCTGCTGGAACTGCACGTTGGGGCTCGACCGTCGGCACGTCTTGTCTGGGATGGTCTGACTCTGGGTTGGGGGTTGTTGACGGCATAAAGGATGACTCGCGCAATCCACCATTGGATCATCTGCGGGTTCACGCTTCTGGCTCTGCTGATTGCCCGTGCTGTTTCAGCGCAATCGCAACAGATTGCGCTTGAGCTCGATCCGGCGAAAACCGAAATTAAATTCACTTTGGACGCCACACTTCATAGCGTCCGCGGGACGTTTCACGCCAAGCCGAGCGCCCTTGAGTTCGAACCTGCTTCCGGAATGCTTTCTGGAGAAATTCTGCTAGACGCCAAGAGCGGCGAAACCGGCAACGGCATGCGGGATCGCAAGATGCACAAGGAGGTCCTGGAGAGCGAGCGCTACCCTGAGATTTCGTTCCGCCCTGACCGGGTCCAAGGCGCGGTCGCGAATCCTGGGAAATCCTCAGTGAAACTGCACGGCGTATTTCGCATCCACGGTGTAGAACAGGAGCTCACCGTGCCCGCAGACGTGGAAATGTCGTCTGGCTCCTGGATCGCGACCGCACATTTCACAGTTCCATACGCGAAGTGGGGAATGAAGAATCCAAGCACTTTATTCCTGCGGGTGAGCGACTCGGTCGAGATTGAGGTAACGGTCGCCGGAAGTGTCCAGTCCCGCGCCGCGAGCGCCCCTCAATAGCCGTTCTTGGGCGTAATTCCCTTTCCTTCGATGCACTCATAGGCGCGGCCCGCCGCTACATCTTTGTATTCTTCCGTTCTACCGCTCGGCCACTCAATGACCACGCGATCAATGCGATCCCGTTTCTCCACTCCGAAGGTAACGGGCAATTCGGATTGTGAGAGGTAACTGGAACCGCCTTTTACCATGCGCGACTGCGTGATGCCGCCGGCAGAAACCCGCACCACCGCGCCGATCGCGTCGCGGTTCGACTTGGTTCCAACCAGGCGAAACCGGATGCTGCGGTTTCCGGTCAGCAGATCGTTTCGATACAGGTAAGCCGGTCCGGTGTTGGTTGTAAGCAGCAGGTCTAGGTCGCCATCGCGGTCGAAATCCGCATAAGCAAGACCGCGGCCAACCTTGGGTTGATCAAAGCCTCCGCCAACTTCGCTCGCCACATCGTGAAAACTTCCGTTGCCGCTGCTGAGAAAGAGCTGTGGCGGCTGCGCATATCCGACGTTACCGCGTATGTTGCGCACCGTCTCGTCAATATGTCCGTTGGCCACCGCAAAATCGAGCCAGCCATCCAGATTGACATCAAAGAAAATGCAGCCGAAGCCTAGGCTGTTTTTGGAAGCCATCCCAACGCCCGCCTGCGCAGCGATGTCTTCGAAACCTCGGCCACTCGCCCGGTACAGGCCGATCATCTCGTTGTCGAAGTTGGTGATGGCCACGCCCGCCGCGCCGGAGTTTTCGAAATCGGCGACGTCGACCCCCATGCCCGCGCGGGCTTTCCCCTCGGTGCTGAAGGCGAGTCCGGCTTCGACCGCTACGTCCTTAAACGTGCCGTCGCGCTGATTGCGGTACAGTTTGTTGGGCTGAGTATCGTTGGCTACGAGCAGGTCAGGCCAGCCGTCGTGGTCGTCGTCGATGAGGGCCACGCCGAGCGATTTGGAACTGCTGTCGAAGATTCCGCTGGAAGCGGTAACATCTTCGAAGGTTCCATCACCGCGATTGTGGAACAACCAGCAGGTTGCGCCGCGATAAGCCTCTGGGGTGCAGTACGACTTATGTTTACCGTCGAGGCTGCAGAAAATGTCGTGCTCCGGTGACCACTTCACATAGTTGCAGACGAAAAGATCCAGCAAGCCATCGCGGTCGTAATCGAACCACAGCGCCGAAGTGCTGAGCGCTTCTCGCTTTCCCAGGCCGCTGGCGCTGGTGACGTCGACGAAAGTCCCCTTGCCGGTATTGCGGAACAGCCGGTTCTGCCCTACGCAAGTGACGAGAATGTCGGGAAAGCCGTCGTTGTTGTAGTCACCCACCGCCACGCCCATGCCATACATTTCGACGTCGAGCCCCGAGCGGGAAGTCACGTCAGTGAACGTGCCGTTGCTGTTGTTGCGGTACAGTCGGAGAGAAGTACGGTTCGCCTTGTGGCCCGGCCAATCCGAGCCGTTGATCAGCAAAATGTCTTGCCAGCCGTCGCGATCGTAATCCAGAAAGGCACAGCCGGAACCCAAAGTCTCGGGCAGGAACTTTCCCCCAAAAGCTCCGTTGTAGTGCTGGAATTGAATACCCGCTTGGCTTGTCACATCAGTGAAACGAAAGCCCGGAGCGCCGTTCGTTCCCATCTGAGCGGCGACCGCCCCGAGACGACGCGACCACGCCGTCAAACCCGCCACTCCCCCGAGGCCCGCGACGTTGCGAAGAAAAGACCTGCGATTCACGGAACGTTCACCAGCCCGGCGCGAATCGCGTAGACCACCAACTCCGCCGTCTTGTGGATTCCGAGCGTGTTCATGATGTTGGCGCGGTGAACGGCCACCGTGTTCGGACTGAGATCGAGAGCGACCGCAATTTCCTTGTTCGACTTGCCGTCCACGATCATTTGCAGGACTTCGAGTTCACGCGGCGTGAGTGCGTTGCTGCGCTCGCCCCTAAGAGGCTCTTCCATTTCGACTTGCGGATCGAACACCGTTTCTCCAGCGGCGACTTTCCGAATCGCGGCTCCAAGCTCGAGATCCAGCGCGTTCTTCAGAACGTATCCTCTGGCACCGGCCTCTGTCGCTTGCCGTACCCACGTGCTCTCGGAGTGCATGCTCAACATGAGAACCGCGATGTCTGGTGAGTCCTCAAGAATCTGCCGTGTGGCCTCGAGGCCGTTCATGCCCGGCAGAGCGCAGTCCATCACCACGACTTCGGGATGAAGTTCTTTCGCCAATTTGATCGCTGCCTCGCCGTCGCCGGCTTCGCCGACCACTTCCATGTCGGCTTCGTCTTCCAACATGCGCCGGAAACCGCGCCGAACGAGGCTGTGATCATCCACCAGCAAGACTGTGATCTTCTTTTCCATAGGACTCCGCTTTTTCTCTGGGGATGACAAGATGCATCAACGTTCCGCCTTGAGGAGGGCGCGAGAAGACAATCCGCCCGCCCATCAACTCGGAACGCTCCCGCATCGCCACCAGCCCAATCCCGCGCTGATTTGGACTCTTGAATCCAACCCCGTGATCTTCCACTTCCAATTCCAGCGTGTCAGGCAGGAAGCGTAGCCGCACCCATGCCTGCTTGGCCCCAGAATGCCGCGCCACATTGTTCAGCGCTTCTTGCAGCACCCGGTAGACATGTACGCCGGCTTCGCCATCCACCCCAAAAGGCTCACCCTGCTTCTCATAGGATATGGCAATTCCGGTTTGCCGTTCTACGGTGGGGATGTACCAGTCGAGTGTGCTCTCCAGTCCGGCCTCGTCGAGCATCACCGGATGCAGCGCTTGCGAAAGACTGCGGACGTTTTCCAACGTCCCCTGCACCGTCTGCAGAACTTCCTGCAAATCCGCCCGCAGGGTGGAACCTTCCGGCGCATGCGTTCCGGCGCGGCGCAGCATGGAACCCACGGCGGTCAAAACCTGCCCAAACTCGTCGTGCAATTCCCGGGAAATGTAACGCAGAGTGGATTCCTGCGTGGCGATCAGCTTTTGCGCCAGCTCACTGCGCCGCTCAGAAATTTCGGCTAGACGCGCGAACAACCGGCGGTTCCAGCGCATGATCGAAAGACTGCTGAGCAGGATCGCCAGCAGGGTTGCGGCGAGAAAGACATAAACCTGGAATTGCACCCGGTCGTAAATCTGCACAATGCGCTGGCCGGCCTGCTCCTCGTTCTCTGTGTTTTGCACCAGCGCCCGGGCCACGGCGGTGCTCAGCGCAGCTTGCCGTTCCTGCAGTGAGAGTTGAATCTGTTCGCGCGCGTCTTTTTCTTTGCCCTCGCGCCCCAGGGCGAAAACCCGGTCCACTGCATCCCAGAACTGGTTAAACGAGCTGGTCAGGAACGCGCTCTGATCCGGCGTCCGGCTGGCTGCGGCAAAGCCTGCCTCCAGGCGCATCGCGTCGTCGAGATCGGTGCGGATGCGCTGAAACTGCGCCGACCACGCGGTCAGAGGATAACGTTCATCCCCGCTCACCATGTCCCGCATCGCCACGGCGAGCGAATTCAAATCATTCTGAATGCGTAGCAATTGCAGAGAGTCTTTGCGGTTGCGGTCCACCATTTCGGTCTGCAGCTTGCGCAGACCGGCGACTTGCCACGTGATGTAGACCGAGTAGGCGACGACCGCCGACAGCGTGATGATTAGGCCGAGCAACAGCCCAAAGGTCGGCGAATGGTCCGGCGAACGCTCCGGCGTAGATGTGCGGGACACGCCCCGAGCATACAACGGCGGAGCGTGGAATGTCACAGGGCGGCGAGCGGCTAGACAGGCTAGGGGGAATCAGGGTGCGGCTGGAGCGCGGTGAGCACTCTTGCGGATTCGTCCATGAGTGCTATCTGATCCTATCTAGCCTTATAGCTGAACAGTTTCTTGCATTTGTCGCGCAGAAAACCCCCGATGACGGGTATCGAGTGATTGCCTTTCTCGAAGACGAGCTGGCAGGGAATGAGGCAGGCTCGCCACTTGTATTCTTCCGTCCCGCACTTTCGGCCATACGCGGCGATGTCTTCCTGCGAAACTCCGTATACGACGGCACCGATTCTTGCCCACACGCAGGCACCTGCACACATGGCGCAGGGTTCGTGCGTGGTATAGAGCACAAACTCGGTCAGGTAGCGGCCATATCCGCTCGATACGTACTTGAGCGTTTCCAGCTCCACGTGCTTGATGCTTGACCCTGAGGTTTTTACGCGGTTCCCCGCACTGGCAATGACCACTTCGCGCCCGCCCGTTACGTGCGTGATGACAGCGCCGATTGGATAATCCCCCCGGTCCCGGGCACGTTTGGCCTCCGCGATGGCCAACTGCATAAACTTCTTCTTCGGTTTGTAGGAAGCAGCGATCATTCAAGGATCATATCGCTGCGCGAGGATTGTTGACATCCGCGATTACCCTCGTTGATTAGCTCCTCCCCCGGCCGTCACCGGCGCTCTGCGGCCAGATGTGTGACAATGCTGTAATAATGAAGCGAATCCGCCTCTCACGGAGTCAAAACAAGACTTGAGTCCCTCGGAGAAAGAATCCGCCAAGCCTCCGAAGATCCAGCGCCTGAAGGCCATTCTGCCCGAAGTCTGGAAGCTGATGCGCCCCCGCCGCGGGCTGCTCGCTCTGGGCTTTGTGCTGATGGTGATCAACAAGGTCGCGGGGTTCGTGCTGCCCTACTCCTCGAAGTTCCTGATCGACAACGTTGTGGTCAAGCATCAGACGTGGATGCTGCGGCCTCTCGTTCTCGCGGTTCTCGTGGCAACGGTGATCCAGGGCGTCACTTCCTTTTCTTTGACGCAGTTGCTCTCGAAGGCCGCCCAGCGTCTCATTACCGAGCTTCGTCAGCAGGTGCAAAAACACATTTCGCGGCTCCCGGTTTCTTTTTACGACGCGAACAAGACTGGCGCTTTGGTGTCGCGCATCATGAGCGATGTTGAGGGCGTGCGCAATCTTCTCGGCACGGGACTGGTGGAATTTGCCGGCGGATTGATTGCCGCCGCAATTGCGCTGGTCCTGCTGTTTCGCACCAGCGCTCCACTGACGCTGATTGCCGTCTGTTCGCTCGCCTGCTACGCGCTGGCACTCAAGAAAGCTTTTGCCACGATTCGTCCGATTTTTCGCGAGCGGGGCAAGATCAACGCCGAAGTCACCGGGCGGCTGACCGAATCGCTGGGCGGCGTGCGCGTCATCAAGGGATATCACGCCGAAGAGCGCGAAGAAGCCGTGTTTGCCGCTGGAGTGCGCAGACTCCTCGATAACGTGATGCACACGCTGACCGCAATGTCAGTCATGAGCCTTTCCGCCAGCGTGCTGCTGGGGCTGGTCGGCGCCGCCACGATGTACGTCGGCGGTCACGAGATGCTCGGCCGTCATCTCAGCCCCGGAGGCTATTTCTCATACACCGCTCTGCTTGTCTATCTGGTCGCGCCCATCATGCAAGTCGTCTCTATCGGCACGCAACTGACCGAGGCGCTGGCAGGACTGGAGCGCACGCAGGAGATCATGCGCGAACGGCCAGAGGACCAGGACCCCAGGCGTTCTGTTTCGCTGCCCGATATCGTTGGCACCGTCGAGTTCGACAATGTCAGTTTCAGCTACGACGGAATCCACGCGGTCTTGCACGGTGTCTCATTTCATTCGGAACCGGGAACAGTAACCGCGCTGGTCGGCTCGTCGGGCTCAGGAAAGTCAACCACAATCGGCCTGATCTCGGCGTTTTACGTGCCCACACAAGGCATGATCCGCGTGGATGGCACCGACCTGAGCAGGATGCGGCTCGATTCCTATCGCACGCGGCTTGGAGTCGTGCTGCAGGAATCGTTTCTGTTCGACGGCACAATCCGCGAGAACGTTGCTTTCTCCCGGCCCGACGCCAGCGAGGAAGACATCATGCGCGCCTGCCGCATCGCCCGGGTGGATGAGTTTGCCGAGTCCTTTGCCGACAAATACGAAACCGTGGTGGGAGAACGCGGCGTGAAGCTGTCCGGCGGCCAGCGGCAGCGAATTTCGATCGCGCGCGCCATCCTGGCCGAGCCGCGCATTCTGATCCTGGACGAGGCAACTTCCAGCTTGGATTCAGAATCGGAGCAGATGATTCAACATGGTCTCTCCTATCTCATGCAGGGGCGAACCACATTTGTGATTGCGCACCGGCTGTCCACCATTCGGCGCGCCGATCAGATCATGGTGATGGAGCAGGGGCAAATCGTGGAGCGTGGCACGCATGCCGAGCTCTACGCCGCTCGCGGGCGCTATTACGACCTTTATACCCGCCAGCACGGAGTGGAAGAAAACCTGTTTCTGGCTCCGGGCGAGGGAGACACCGTCGCGGTCGACCGGAACGGCGCTGAAATCAAAACCGGCGATGTGCGGGCGGCTGACGCTTTGCGCGTGTTGAGGGGAGAAATGCGCTAGGCAATATGACTACGCCCGCCCGAGTTCCCACGTCGCCCGACGCGGTCGCTATCCGTAGCGAAAATCTTTGCCGCCACTACCGCATGGGTGAGACCGTGATCCGTGCCGTGGACGGGGTTTCGCTCAAAGTGCGCTCAGGAGAATTCGTGGCCTTGCTCGGCAGTTCCGGCTCGGGCAAGTCATCCATGCTGAATCTGATTGCCGGGCTGGATCGTCCGACCTCGGGAACGGTCATTGTTCAGGATCGTGATTTGGCGCGGCTTTCGCGCGAAGAACTGGCCAAGTACCGGCTGCGTGTCGTGGGCATGGTCTTTCAATCGTTCAATTTAATCCCCAGCATGACCCTAGCCGAGAACGTCGAGCTGCCGCTGCGCTTTGCGGAGGTCGAGCGCAGTCAGCGAGAGAATCTGGTTCGCGAGGCCCTGGATCGAGTCGGCCTGCGGGCGCGCAAGGACCATCGTCCCAGCGAGCTCTCGGGAGGCGAACAGCAACGCGCCGCGTTGGCCCGGGCACTCATCAATCGTCCACAGCTTTTGTTGGCTGATGAGCCTACGGGCAATCTCGATAGCCACACGGGAATCGAGATCATGGACTTGGTTCGCGAATTTAACCGGCAACTGGGCATGACCGTGGTCATGGTGACTCACGAACGCGCGTTAGCCGAGCGCTACGCGCAGCGAATGATTTTCCTGGCTGACGGGAAGCTGGTCGACGAGCAGCCAAACACAGCTGTGCTTGAAAGGACGCACTCGTGAAGCTTCCTGACCTGACCGAACTGGCGCTGCGCAATCTGCGCGAATCCGTGTTGCGCAACTCGTTGACCACCATCGGTATCTCGGTCGGCGTGGCGTCGCTGGTAGCGATGTTGTCGTTGGGTGTTGGCCTGCAACAAATGGCCTCGCGGCGCCTGGTAAAATCGGGCCTTTTTGACACCATTATCGTAACTTCGCGCCGTGAAATGCGCGGCATGAGCCGCGAGCAGGAACGCAACGGCCCGACTCCCGGCGAAAGTCGCGTCCTCGACGAGGCCGCGCGGCAGGAAATCGAGCACTTATACAACGTGGAAGAAGCATATCCCGACATCCGCTTTCAGACTGAACTGCGTTATGAAGACAAGCCGCATCTCACGATGATTTCCGCGTTGCCCTCCTCGGCGAAATCCAATGACACTTTCGACGGCATGCAGGGCAGTTTCTTTTCTTCCGACACGGCGGCCGAGGTCTTGTTGCAGAAATCATTTGCCGAAGAGCTGCTGGGCAAAACTCCGCCGTTGGGATCTCCAGACCCCGACATCGCCGAGCTAGCCCGGCCGCTTCTGGGCAAGGAACTGATCATGCTTTATTCCCAGCGCGTCACGTCGCCCGAGCCGCCGCTTCGTCCAAGCGACGGCGATGCGGCCGGAGCGAGCTATTCCGTCATCTCGCGCGAGCAAAAGCTAAGAATTGTCGGCATCTCTGATCTCGATGTGGACGCCATGCGTGGCCCAATGGGGGCGAAGGTATTTCTACCCCTCAAATTAGCCGAGAGCCTTCATGTGATGCAGCAGGTCGACCTGCGTGAGATTTTCCGGGCGGCGAGCGATCAGCCGGTCTATTCCTCGATCAGAGTGCGGGTGAAGAATCCGGCACAAATTCAGGCCGTGGAAGACGCGATCAAGAAACTAGGCTTCACCACGTTCTCGATCGTTGACGCCAGCCGCGGACTCAGACAGTTTTTTGGCGTGCTATATGCGTTTCTTGGGATTTTCGGCAGCCTCGCGCTGATCGTCGCATCCATCGGCATTGTCAACACTCTGGTGATGGCCATCCTCGAGCGGCGACGCGAAATCGGCATTATGAAGGCGATCGGCGCCAGCGACCGCGACGTGAAAGGCCTCTTTTTCACCGAGGCAGGCGCCATGGGCATTTTGGGCGGCGTTGTGGGAGTCATGCTGGGGTGGGCCATCGGGCAGGCGATCAACATTGGAACCAACTTCTATCTCAAGAGCCAGTCGTTGCCGCCGGAGCACTTCTGGTCTGTGCCCTGGTGGTTGGTCATCGGTGCCATCCTGTTTTCTGTTGGCGTAAGCCTGATTTCCGGCCGCTACCCTGCGGCACGCGCGGCCAAGCTCGACCCCGTTCAGGCGCTGCGCTACGAATAACTGAACCTCGATGACAGGGAACCTTCGGCTAGCGGTGCGGGTTGGTTGTCATCCCGAGCAAGCGTTCTTTGCACAGCGAGGGATCTGGGCGAGCCGCGCGTTGCGTCGCGCGTATTGCGACGCAATAACCGCGCGTTCGGCTCGCTTCCTTACGAAAGCGAAGCATCGCCTTCGGCAGGGTTTGTGGTTCGGCATCTTCCCGTGCCTCCTGCTTCCTAACCCAGCCTCAGCTCAGAGCCGGATTGATTGCAGCGCCCTCAGCAGCCGCATTCTCAAGCAAGTCGTTCATTACTGCGTTTACCTTCCCGCAGGCTACGACGCAGGCGCAGAGGTGCGTCCGCCGCGCCGTTATCCTGTGCTCTACTTTCTGCACGGCCTCGGCGATAACGAGCAAACGCTGTTCAAGAGTGGAGGCTGGACTCTGCTCGACGATCTGCGCGCCCACCAGAAGATGGGCGATTTTCTGATCGTTGCGCCGGAGGGCCGACGCAGCTTCTACGTGAACTCCGCGGATGGTTCCGTGCGCTACAGCGATTTTTTTTTGCGGGAATTCCTGCCGTACATCGAGCACGCTTACCGCATTCGTCCGGGCCGGGCCAGCCGCGCCATCAGCGGAGTCTCCATGGGCGGCTACGGTGCGTTGCGCTTTGCCTTCGCTCGTCCGGAACTGTTCTCGGCGGTGAGCGCTCAGAGTGCGGCCTTGATCACTGCATCTCCAAAGGAACTGGACGCAGCCACAGGCGCTGGCGCGCCGCTGGGCAATGTGCTGGGCGCGGTCTTCGGAAACCCGATCAGCATCCCCCACTGGAATGCGAACAATCCGTTCGTTCTGGCGAAGAGAAATGGCGCTAGCCTGCGAAGGACGGCGATCTATTTCAACTGCGGCCAGGACGATAACTACGGATTCGAAAAAGGGGCAGCGGCGCTAGACGAAGAACTCCACAAAGAAAGCGTGCAACACGAGTATCGACCCTACCCCGGCGACCATAGCATCACTTATTTTCTGTCGCATTTCGCCGAAGTAATGGAATTTCATTCCCGGGAATTTGGACTTCTGTCACAAGACAAATCCCCGAACAAGCTTCCCCACTGAGCACTATCTGAGCAAGACCTGAAAACTAGCGCTCCGGTAGAGCGTATCTTTCCGAACCGAACCAGAGCTAGAGTGTAGAAGCGGCAGGTTGTTGCTTATTTCCCTCCGCGTTGAGCGGGTTTGCCTTGATGATTTTGTAGTTTTGATACTCGATGGAAAGAGTTGCTTTTCCGCCCAGCCGGATAAGGCTTTCTGTGTGATTCTCCGCAGGAAGCCAGAAGTCGTCCACCTTGCAATACTTGTGCGCAATCTCGGTCTTCTTGATCCAAAATGACGGGTTTTTCCCAGGTTCTCCTTCGATGCGCACCACCGCAAAATCCTTCGCGTCGACCCAGATTGTTCCGCGATAGAGGAACTTGTTGTTGGTCCTGGGAAGTAAGTTTAGGACATATCGTCCGCCTTCGGGCGATTCTTCGTATCCCGCAAGAGTGAAGTCATAATTGTCCCTCGTGAGCGCGGTGTCGTGGCGGTTCTCGCCTTTCGCCGCTTCCTGTTCGCCTTCCAGCAGTTTCTTGAATACGTGCTCGAGGACGAACTTTGAGCCAGTCTGCGAGAGTACAGTAAACTCCTTAGAAGAAGGAGCATGGAAGCTGACCTTCACCACCATCTCAGCATCCCGATTGCTGGGGAACCCACGATATTCCATGCGATAGATGCGCTCTCCTTCGAACTGCTCGAGCGCGGCCATCCGTTGCGCGTTTCTCGCTTCAAGATTCTTCACCACCTGGTCTACAGGCAAAAGACCTTGCGCCGAAGGGCTGCTATGAATCGAATCGGCCGTTTCGCCAGCCTGCTGCGCCACCGCCAGCAACGCCGCAGCACACAACCCGAGCACCATCAGACTCACCCTTGCCAGTTTCATGTCAGAACCCTACATTCGGTGACGTTTTTCCGCCCCTGTGCCCGACCTCAGAGTGTCGAACGCGAGTTACAGCAATACGCTGCGCGGCTGCATTGTGATTCTCTTTCGCGCCGACGCCCAGTCCTTCAGATTGCGTTCGTAGGCGGCATACACCGAATCGAACACCGCATCCCACGTCGCAGTCATAGCGAAAGCCCGTGCCGCCACGCGCAGCCTTTGAAGAAGATCTGGTTGCGCCGCCAGCTTCGCGACGCAAGCCACGAATTCTTGTTCATCGCGAGCGACAAACCCCGTTTCGCCCGACCGCACGATAAACTTCGGTCCTCCACTGTCGGTGACCACGGCGGGCACGCCGGAAGCTAGAGCCTCGAGCACAACGTTTCCGTAGGTATCGGTGTTTGACGGAAACGCGAAGACATCCATGTTCGCGTACGCTGTGGCCAGAGCTTCTCCCCTTAGCACACCGGTGAAATCAGCACGCCGCATGTTTGCTCTCAACCAGGGCTCCTCCGCGCCCTGGCCCACAATCAGGAAACGGAAGTTCCCGAGACCACTGCGGATGAGGCTTTGCTCCAAATCCGCCAGAAATCCAATGTTCTTTTCTACCGTTAGCCGCCCGGTGTATCCAATTACGAAAGTGTCATCTTCGCGGATGCGCCGTTCCGGATTGAACAGCGCAGTGTCCACACCGCGAGACATGGGATAACACGGCTTACCGGTTCCCTTCTCCAGCAGTTCGATAAGTTCCGGATTCGGGGCGAAGAGAATTTGGGCGCTTCGATAGAAGCGAAGCGTCGCCTTAAGGCTACCCTGGCCAATCGCATGGCCCAGTTTGGTTCTCAGGTCTTTCGGAAGAAACGACAGGAGGGGCGCCGCCCGCCTTTCGGCATACTCGTGAACGTTGGTTTGCCAGGAAGCAGCCAGAGGAAGGCGCAGGCGATGCGCAATGGCCATGCCTAGTTGGCCAACGTCGCTGGGCCCGGTGATGTGCAGGATGTCGGGATCGAACTCGCGGACCGCGTTCTCGACGGGCGTCAAGTAGCGCCAAAACGCTAGGTCAAAATCGTGCTTCTTGTCCAATGCGAATCCGAAGCGTCCACGGCGGCGTGTGATACGCACCACCGAACCGGTCCTTTGGGTCCCGTCTGCGGTCCCTCCATGTACGGTAAGGAAGGGCAGATCACGCCGCAGGGCAAAGGCCTCGAATTGACGACTGGTATTGGCCACGCCGTCGATTTCATCGTAGGCATCTGGAAAGAAGGCCACTCGTAACGGCGCGCGATTCAAGGGGCTACCTCCTGGCCATCGCCCGGCACAAATCCCTGTTCCGGTTGCCGCCTGGCTAGCGCAAGTTGCATAGCCCTTCTAACCGGAGCCATCTCCAGGAGACGAATCACCGAGAAAATGTAGCGGATGTAGAACGGAGGCCTCTCCCAGAGCAGGGCCAGCGGACGGATCATTCCTGCACAATCGGGATGGAACACCCGCTCATCCCAATGGCGGGAACCCGCTGAGTAATCGGGATATTCGCGGATCACATCGAGCAACGTCTGCAACACCCGCAAGGCATAAGGCTCGGTGTATTGGGGCATGAATAGGATGTGGCTGGTCCGCTCGCGCCGCAGCTGATGTACGAACCCGCTGAAGCTCTCAGCATTGGTGAGGTTGAGAGCTGCATTGGGTTCGCGGCCGTGCCGGTCGCCGCCGGATACGACCAACTGATTACACGCTTCCGACAAGTGTAAAACGGCCTGGTTCTCCCGCCAGCGGCGGATACCGCTGAGCTCGAGCGCGTGAATAAACTGACCGTGAGAGCAGAGCAGTGCCCGGAGCATACGCTGGTGAAGCTCTATGCCCACGCCTTGCAAATCCCACCAGGGGTGATTCAGGACCACCAACACTTCTGGAATCTCGTGAAGTGCGCTGAGGATCTCCCGGAACCGATGTTCTGCCGGGTTACGCGTGTATTCGGCCAGAACCCTCATGATAGATTCGGCCCGGCCGCTGGGCAGATTGTGCACGCCAAAATGAAAAGTCGTCTGCTGGAAAGGAGCTGTCCATTCCAGAGAAACGGGAATCCTGCGGGCTTCTGGCACCACGCGCAATAGCATGGGCGCCTCGATGTTGTCGTGGTCGGAGATAGAAACCATGCTGTCGAGACCGAGATTCTCAATCTGCTTCTTCTCCAATTCAAAGGCTGCGAGGGGAGGCAGTGGAGGAGTCCAGTAACCTTTTTCGAGATCGACAGTAACGGCGTGCTCGCGATGGGCCCGTTTACCTTCCGCCGCAATTACGCGGCGCAGAAGCCAATAGCGAGCGGCGAATTCTGTAATGAAGGAAAGTCCTTCCTTGGAGTGATTCGTGTGACTGTGCAGTGAGACGCCCGCGCGATAGGGCTTGGCCGCTCCCGGCTCCTTCCAAAGGCAGGTTACTTTGCGTCGCAAATCGTCTCCTCATTGACTGCCCAGTAAATGAGTCCGCCTGTGGAAAATTTGTCATGGAGACATTAAGGCCAAATTACGTTTTAAACATTTTTCGGTTAATTTGTTTCTTTAACACGGAATTAATCTTCCCCGGCCTGATCTGGGCGATACTTTGATCTTGGACGAAAATCCCAATCGAGAATGGTCGACTGCAGGAACTCTGGCGCCGTCTCTTTCCGAGCTTCTGACAGCTATCGGTCGGCGCCCGCAGCAACTCTTGCAGCTTTGGAATTGGAAATCAGCAGCTCTAAGCATCGTTTTGCGCGGGCCGATATTCCTGGTGGCCGCCATCCGACACGGCTGGGAGGCGGTCCTGGGGGCGTTGTTTGCGGAGTCGGTGTTCTGTGCAGCGAGTGCGGGATTTTACGGTGCCATCGTTCAGAGTCTTAAAGATGCCCAGCCTCAATGGCTCACAGGCGTCTTACTTGCAGTCATAATTCCCCTCGTTTTTCAGGGACTGGAGTATGTACTACATTGGTACCGCGGAACGCCTCACCTGCGCGTTGCCGAGATCGTTTCCGTGGTCGTGAGTGGTCTGTCTGCGCTCTTCAACTGGTATGCGATGCGTCGCGGAACGCTGCTGGTCGGCGGTGAAGGCGGAAGTTTTGGCGGCGACCTTCGCCGCTTGCCCCGCCTTCTTTTTGGGTTCCTTGCGGTTCTGCCGCGCAAGCTCGTGGCCAAGGCAAAACGACGTCCCTTCCAGCTCTTGGCAGGCCTGTGGGGTGTCTTCTTTCCGGGTGGTAGCGTCTCTTGAAGACCTTGCACCTGACCAATTCGTTCCACGAAACCTCCGGTGGGATCGCGACTTTTTATCGTGCTCTGATTGCAGAAGCCAACCGGAGGAACCATGACATCCGTCTTATTGTCCCCTCCGCCGCCGACCGAATCGAGCAGTTGGGCGAGTTCGGCAGGATTTACCATGTTCGCGCTCCGAGAGCATGGCTCAATTCGAATTACCGCGTCATCTACCCCTCGCAGTTTTTCTCTCCAACGAGCCGGCTGCAGAAGATTCTGGCCTCCGAACGGCCCGACTTGGTCGAGGTTTGCGATAAGTAACACTGCACTACTTGGCTGCCTTGTTGCGTATGAGATTGCTGCGGGCCTTGGACTACCGCCCAGTAGTAATCGGATTGAGCCAGGAACGAATGGATGACAACGTACGCGCCTATTTCGGGAGGGTTCCGTTCTCGCAGGCCTTCTGCTCGGCATACATGAAGTGGATTTATTTCCCTTTCTTTGATCATCACATTGCCAACTCCGAATACACCGCGGATGAGCTGCGCTCCGCGACGCAGGGTCAATTGGTCACCCGGGGAACGTGGATACGCCCTATGGGCGTCGATCTAAGGCATCTCTCGCCCACTCGGCGCTCTGCTCAGCGGCGGCGCCGCTTACTCGAAAATTTCAGCGCGGCAGAAGACGCAGTACTTCTTCTCTACGCCGGCCGTCTTGTCCCGGAGAAGAATCTGCCGTTGCTGTTTGAAGTTTTGAAGAGACTTGCCAACGACGATTCGCGTGATTATCGCCTGCTGGTAGTAGGCGACGGCATCCAGCGCGAGCTATGGGGACGCAAATGCGAAAGGACTGTGCCAGGACGAGCTTTTTTCTTTGGGCACATCGGCGACCAGAACGTTCTTGCAGATCTGTATGCCAATTCCGACATCTTTGTTCACCCTAATCCGCGCGAACCCTTCGGCATCGCACCCCTCGAGGCAATGACCTCTGGACTTCCCCTGGTGGCACCTAATAGCGGTGGCATCACTTCTTATGCGAACGCGGACAATGCGTGGCTAGTCAACGCCGATGTGGACAGCTTCGCCGCTGCCGTGAAGGCAGTTGCGGCAAATCCTGTTCTTGCCGCCGAGAGAGCCCGCCGAGCCCTGGCAACCGCCCACCACTACTGCTGGGAGAGCACGGCTGCTTCCTTCTTCGAGTTATACAAAGCACTCAAGCGCCACCATGACGGAACCGGTCCTTTCCCACCTCCTGCGTTTTCTTCCACGCCTGCCTCGGCTTTTCAGGCAGGGCTCATGCGCGGGTCTGCGTACTTGGCCAAGAGCGCCTTTCAGCTGTGTTCAACAGCTTTTGGCATGACTGGAGGTGGCGGCTTGCGCAGGGTTTTGGGATGGCGATAGCCGCTCTCTCGCCGCGGTGTAGGATATCGATAGAAGGGCGCGGAGGGATGCGTGAGCGGTTGAAACGGGTGGTCTTGAAAACCACTGTACGGGAAACCGTACCGGGGGTTCGAATCCCTCTCCCTCCGCCATACAATCAGAACGGCACTCGTCAGCCGTTTTGCTAATCGTGGCAGAATGCCTGGCGCCACAGCGGGCAAAGGTCACCATGCCTTCGTAAGCGTGCTCTGCAACCGCGGGACTTGTTTGGGGTTGACTATGACTCGCTGCAAGGGCTCCTGCAGCAGCTCCGAGAACTGCAAACAGCAGCGCCAATAAGAAGGCGACCAGCGTGCCTACCATGACGATCTCGAACCAGACCTTGGAAAGCTTCATTGCAGTCTACCGAGCGATCTAGCTGTCTTCGAGCAACTCATGTGCCAAGACCTGAGCAGCTGGCAATCCTTTAGTTCATTGTCCGGGGACATTGTCCGGAGAAGCGTTAAAGTTGCGCCGTTTTCTCCCGGACGATGCAAGAATTACATTCCCCAGTGACCCCGGTCGAGAGCAGGCCCTTGAAAATGCAACCTAAAGTGCTTGGCAACCCTGGTGCACCTCCATTCAGTGTGATGTCCACGGTGAAGTGTGTATTGGCGGGCAGGAAGCAGGCGGCGGAAAACCGAATCTGGCCTGTTTTCCTGAAGCGATGGGGTTTTGCCAGAAGAACCCAAACACATGACAGATGGGACAATCCGGCCATGTTCTGATCGAAGCGGTTCTAGAGTCATCGTTTGCCAAGAGCCTCGTCTAAACCGCTGCATTCGTCCGTCGGGGCTGCGAGGAGCTATCGAATGCGCCTGCTAAGCGCTCGACTCATCATTTCTCTCATCATCGGCGTGACGGTGGTGTCATTGTGTTCCTCGTATTACCAGGTCTTCACGTTGAAGAGCGGCCTGCGGAGAGATCTGCAACATCGAGCTGAAGTCTTGGCGGACAGCCTGGCCGGGAACGTAGAGCGAGATCTACAGCGCGATGCCCAGCATACACTGCAGAAGACGGTTCAGCATTTCGCCAACCGCGAGCATTTGACCGGGCTCGCAGTTTACGATGCGCAAGGGCAGGTCATTGCCGTTACTGACAGTCTAGAAGCGCAGATGGCGACCGCGCCTCCTATCGTTTCGCAGTCCCTCAAAACGAACGAGGGTACCGATGTCTTCCTCAGGATGGAGGGGGCGCCCGTTCACATTTATGCACTGCCTCTGCATCAGGGAGATGACGTCATCGGCTGTCTCGCAATTGTTCACGACGCAGGCTTCATCCGCGCGGAGAGTATCAAGATCTGGCGAGAGACATTCCTGAGCGCGCTGGCTCACGTTTTGCTCATCGTCCTGATCACTTTATTGATTGTGCGCTGGAGCATTGCCGGGCCGATCGCCCGGACAGCGCATTGGATGAAGGCATTGCGTACGGGAAGAGCATCCCCTTCGCGCATCAAAGCGCCCGACATGGAGATGTTTCGTCCTCTCGCGCGCGAGGTAGCCACTCTCACTGAGAGCCTCAACACGGCGCGTTCGGCTGCCCAGTTGGAAGCTCGCTTGCGTGAGACGTCCGAATCCATGTGGACTGCCGACCGGCTCGCCGTGCATGTTCGTGACCGGCTGGAAGACGGCAAGCTATTCGTCGTCTCGAACCGCGAGCCGTACATGCACACGCGGCGCGGCAAATCGCTAGTGGTCAGTGTACCACCCAGCGGTCTGGTCACTGCGCTCGAGCCGGTGCTGCGCGCGTGCGAGGGGACCTGGGTTGCGCACGGGTCTGGCGACGCCGATCTGGAAACCGTAGATCGGCACGACCGATTGCTCGTTCCCCCGGATGATCCGCACTACACTCTGCGCCGAGTCTGGCTCACCAAGGGAGAGGAAGCAGGATACTACTACGGATTTGCCAATGAAGGCTTGTGGCCGCTGTGCCACATCGCGCATACGCGTCCAATTTTCCGGGCCGATGACTGGAGGCAGTACCAAGACGTGAACCGCAAATTCGCCGAGGCCCTCGTTGAGGAAATGGAGAATGTCAGCCATCCGGCAGTGTTGGTGCAGGACTACCATTTTTCTTTGCTTCCCAAGATGATCAAGCAGAGCCGGCCCGACGCGCGCGTGGCGATTTTCTGGCACATCCCTTGGCCGAATCCCGAGGCATTCCAGATTTGCCCCTGGCAGGCTGAGCTAGTAGATGGATTGCTCGGCGCCGACCTCGTCGGCTTCCACATTCAGGGACACTGCAACAACTTTCTTCAGACCGTGGACCGAATCGTCGAGTCGCGAATCGACTGGGAACATTTCTCCGTCCAACGCCTTGATCACCAGACAGCAGTGCGATCGTTCCCGATCAGCGTTGAGTTCAGCGACGAGCCGCCCGAGTCTCCACCCGAATCGGCTTATGAAGAACGCGTGAAGCTACTCAAAGCCCTTGGCGTTGAAGCCGCCTATATGGGTATCGGAGTCGATCGGCTGGACTACACCAAGGGCATCCTGGAAAGACTCTTGGCGGTGGAGAGCTTTCTCGAAAAGAATCCACACTACAAGCAGGTCTTCACATTCGTGCAGATTGGAGCGCCCAGCCGCACACACATCAAGCGTTATCACGATCTGCAGGCCGAGGTGGAGGCGGAGGTCGATCGCATCAACTGGCGATTCCAGACGGATCAATGGAAGCCGATCATCCTGCTCAACCACCAGCACAGCCACGAAGAAATCGCGCCCTACTATCGCGCAGCTGATCTGTGTCTGGTGACATCTTTGCATGATGGAATGAACCTGGTAGCAAAGGAGTTTGTGGCCGCAAGACGCGACGAGCTGGGTGTGCTTATTCTGAGCCGCTTCACCGGCGCCGCGCGCGAACTGCAGGATGCTCTTCAGGTCAATCCTTACGACATCGATCAGACCGCTGAAGCGATTCGGGCCGCCCTTGAAATGCCTCCCGAGGAAAAACAGATGCGCATGCAGAGAATGCGCAAGCTAGTCCGTGAGCATAACGTATATCGCTGGGCAGCGAGTTTGATCGGGGAGCTTTGCGAAGTTCGGCTGGACCCATCGCTCGGCGTCAATGAGAGATTCCGTGCCGGAGCTTCGGTGGGCTAAGAGAACGACATGGTCTACGAGGAGAAGATTGAGGACTTCCTCACAGCCGTCGCGAGAGCTCCATTGTCGGCTCTCTTGCTCGACTATGACGGCACTTTGGCGCCTTTTTCTGTAGACCGTGAACAGGCAACTCCTTATCCAGGCGTTGCGAACTCGCTCCAGAAGATTGCGGACTCGGGGCGAACCCGTTTGGTCATCGTCACCGGAAGGGAGGCGCGCGACGTCGACCCACTGCTGGGACTGCAACCTCCGCTTGAAGTGTGGGGTTTGCACGGCCTGCAGCGACTGAGGCCAAATGGAACCTGCGAGATGCCTGAGATTCCGGCGCGTGCAGCACGGGCTTTGGACGACGCCAGACGCTGGCTTACTCAACAGAACCTTCAGCATCTGGCGGAGATCAAACCGGGGAGCATCGCGATCCACTGGCGCAGCCTGGACGAAGTCGCCGCGCGTGAGCTGCGCTCCAACGTTCTGCTCGGCTGGTTTCCGATCGCCGACGGACATCCTCTGAGGTTGATGGAGTTTGACGGTGGTGTGGAGATGCGTTTTGCAGGATTCGACAAAGGCGATGCTGTCGCAACCATCCTGAGGGAAGTTGGACCCGATGTTCCCATCGCCTACCTCGGCGACGACGCTACCGACGAGCATGCCTTTCAGGCTCTCAAGGATCGTGGCTTGACTCTCCTGGTGCGACCCACCCCGCGACGAACCTCTGCTCAGGCCTGGCTGAAAGCGCCAGAAGAGCTGCTGGAGTTTCTGTTGCGCTGGTCTAGGGCAACGACGGTAGCTGATCAATCCGCTGCGACGGGTTCGCAGCCAAGCACGCCGAGGCATCATGCCTGACAAGCCGCGACTCCGCCAGCCCGAGAAGCCGTTCTTCTTCAATACCTCGGAGCATCTGCTGCGAATCGGAAGACAGAAGGCGACCACGCTTGCTGAGCTGCTGCAAGCCTTGCAAACCTGTCCCGAAGATTCGATTTTCCAGCACACCTTCCGCACGCTCCAGGAGCACCATTTCATTCGTCATGGATTCTCCAATGACTTTGCTCATTGGAGCCACTCCGCGTGTCACG
>Ga0187771_10000086_pt1 | contig 43767 bp, 43 predicted proteins | sample 0116_SJ02_MP15_1_FD_133139 | JGI IMG/M metagenome (GOLD analysis project Ga0187771, IMG submission 133139) | Tropical peat soil microbial communities from peatlands in Department of Meta, Colombia - 0116_SJ02_MP15_10_MG | ecosystem: Environmental > Terrestrial > Soil > Wetlands > Peat | place...
ATCGATACGCAGCTATCGAAACAGGTGGCGACAGCAACCTTTGCCATGGGTTGATTCTGGGGCCCAGACTCCCGGTTCGGGAGCTTGCACGGCGTCATCAGAACGCGCGTGGGATACGCGGGTGGTACGAAGAAAAACCCCACCTACCATGATCTCGGCGACCATAGCGAAACCATCCAGATCGACTATGATCCCTCGAAGATCACCTACCCGGAGTTGCTTGACGCCTTCTGGACAGGCCATGACCCCACGCACCGAAGCTGGTGCCGTCAGTATGCATCCATCATCGTCGTACGCAACGAAGAACAGAGACGGATGGCGGAGGTTTCCAAGGCCCGGCTGGCGATGGATCGCAGCAGCACGGTTTACACGGAGATCGTTCCGTATAACGGCTTCACGCTGGCAGAGAATTACCTTCAGAAGCACCGCCTCCAGTTGTTCACCGAATTCCAGGATGAACTAAAGCGGATATATACCTCTCCTGTGGAATTCGTGGCCTCGACAGCAGTAGACCGCGTGAACGGGTATTTGGGGGGTGAAGGCTCCTATGAAGCGCTGCTGAAGGAAAAGGACAGCCTTGGCTTGTCTTCCGTGCGTAAAGAGGAACTGCTCAAGCTCGTGCAGCGGCACAAGGGCAGACAGGTTTGCCCCGTGCCGGATAAGCGGACAATTACGAACGTTCATTAAAACGTCTTTATTTATTAGAAAATAGCCAGAAAATCCCTGCCAGCAGAGATCACCTCTTTATGGTCCGGTGCCCAAATCATGAAGAACTATAAACAGTGGCTCTGTTGCCGCCACATGAATGACAACATGAGGCGCCGAGAGCCATGACCGGAGTGCAGCAACCACCGCAAAACAGCTTGTGCTATGATCCCGTCGGAGACCTCAGAATTTCTCACTTTTACTGAATAGTCCGGAGGCCCCGCTGGGAGCAGGCGGCGTCGCTTCTACGATCTGCGGGGTGTTGCTCCCGTCATAACAGCGCACCGTAAAGTTATGTTTACCCGGCTGGAACGGCCAGTCATAGCGCCAGATGACCCACGTCGTTTGAGACAGAGGAGTTCTGAGCTCAGCCGCCTGCCAGGAGCCGTCATCAACCCGCACTTCAACCCTCGAAATACCGCGGCCGCCCGCGTGGGCGATACCGCCGATGGGCACGAGTTTCCTCCGATCAGCGCTGATGATGGTCATGTCCACAGCGATAGTGTCAATCACGGATGTTGCCTTCATCGTTGCGACCTTGTCCCAGCCGCGGATCACCCAGTATCCTGGCTCCCAATGGTCCATTGCCTCGATGGACTCGATCCATTTGGGCTGCTTCATCCCATGTACGTCCGGAATATAGACCCGTAGCGGAAAGCCATGATCATCGTGCAGTGGCACCCCGTCCCAGGCATAGACCAGCATCACCCGCTCGTCGGCCATGACCGTTTCCAGAGGCACGGTTTCAAAGAACCCATCGGCCGAGCTGATCTTCAAATGCGTGGCATTGGGCTTCAGGCCAAGGTCGTGCAGGAAGTTCTTCAGGCTGACGCCGGTCCAGCGGGTCGTCCCTATAAGATCTCCGCCCACCGGGTTGGAGATGCAGGACAGGGTGACGAACTGGTGTAGGGGTTCGTAGCGCCGGAGATCATCCAGCGTGAAGGACAAGGGTTTTACGACGAGTCCACCGATCTTAAGCCGCCATGTCATCCCGTCGATCTTAGGCGGCGTCGTGTTAATATCTATGCGATAGTGCCGCTCCAGGGAGGTGAATTCGGGCCGCGTGCCAGGCGCAGGCTTGACAGCTGCGCCAGCGTTAGGCAGGGCGTGCGTTGCGGACCAGGGCATAAGGCTCGCTAGTTTCATCCGGCTGTGACGCTCCGAAAGCAGGCCCACCACTGCTCCGCTCACCGTAATGGTCGCCGTGTACCCCGCAAGCCGGATGAGAAATTTACGTCGGCTGACTCGCTGTGCGAGGGGTTCGAGATCCGTACCCGGTTCAGCGGTGGCGCCGATCGCGGCTAACCGTCGATAAACCCAGGCCATTGCAATACCCCAGCAGGCAAAGACGAACAGGATCCAGAGCGCGCTGACCAGCGGCGTGGCAACAGCTGTTTTCCCGAGGAAAGAACTTATGATCATTGCAGGAATGGCCGCGAGGACTCCCAGGCATACACCCGACACGTAGGCGTATCTGCCGCGAAGCGCATGCAAAACGCCAAAGAGAACGCCGCCGGAAACGACGCCGGTAATGAACAAGTTGACAATCCCGATAGCCTGCTCAATGAGCTTGGCGACTACCGATGTGGGCCCCAGGTGCAGCCCGCGGATGGCAGCTACCATGGCTCCGATGACGAATTCGATGACTGCTCCCGGCAGGATGCGGGTCATCCAGTCGAACACATCAAAGGGGACGAACGGCAAGTCTGCCAGCCTCCATCCCGCGTAAAAGATGGCAATCAGTGCTACGGTCAGCAATGCCCCATCCGCTAATCCCATGAGAACTCCCGTGCTCCGTGTTTTCATCTTCTGCTCCTCTCTGTCTCGATGAATAGTGTTACCCTGATCCACTCCCAGCCATCAATTGTCACTATATCAGTAGGATGACGTCAACCGCGGAAATATATCGGGACCCCGCGAATTCGACTAAAGTCTCGCTCACCCTCATGACTGCTTCGTCATCGCGTTCATTGTCGAGGGCCTTGGCTCAAGGGACTTGGCCACCCGCCCCTCTGCAAAAGCCTTGAGACGAAGTCACAGGGGTAAGCGTGGCTGTCCGCAGGTAGGACAGCGCTCCACGTCCCGGTGTTTACTGAGATACCGCTGAACGACGATGATGAAGGCGGCGTGGCTCCACATAAGGGGGGAGACCGAAACCACTTCTCCTGTAAAGGGATTGATCTGCTCTGCGAGGACCCCGGACCGCAGCGCCCTTTCACAAACCCAGTTCAAGACAGCTATTGACTCTCGCAACTCGGCACTATTCTTTGCCTTCTCGATTAAGTATTGTGCATACCAATACCACAGTGTACTGATGATCCAGGGATTCCCGGGGATGTCCGGACTGGGCAGGGCCACGCTGTGATAGCGGTCTAATTCGTACCTCGCCAGCCCGCCGATCTCCGTCTGGCACCAGAGCTTTTCTCTAAGCGCTTCGATGGCACTGACAACCTTCTCATCCGATGCCGGGAAAACGCCGAAGGCGAAGAGTCCACAGAGGCTCGCATCAAACCTAAAATCCTTCTCCAGTGAACCAGCACGGTTGGAAATTCCGTTCATGAACCTCCCGGATTCATGATCAAAGAGATGTTCCTCCAGGGCGCCCTTAAATCTGTCAGCCGCAGTCCGATATTTCTCCCCGAGTTCCGTCTCGCCGAAGGCAGAGGTAAAATTACCTGCTGCTTTCAGCCCGGCGATGACAGCGCAAGTGGTAAAGGTATGAACGCCGAGGCGTTCTTCCCAGAGGTCATACGAAGGCAGAGGAAGTCCCGTTTTTTGGTCAACGAACTCGCACAGAAAATCGGCGGCAGCCTTGATGACCCGACGGTACAGAGGCTTGATGAACTCAACGTCCTAAGCAGGCTGAAATGTTCCCAGAGTGCCCAAAGCACGAACCCCGTCTCATCTTCCTGGATCGGGAGATGAGGCTTTCCTTCCAAGACCCAGGGATGCCAGGAACTTGCGAGGGAACCATCGGGGTTATATTTGTGCATGAAAAAAATCATTCCTCCCGATGATCTCGCCACAGAATTCAAGGAACTTCTGCGAAGGCATCGGAAAGCCGGCGACCTCGAGGGCATGCGCCGCAAGCGCACCGTCCCTCGGCCACATGTACGCGTAGGTGTCCCTGGCGAACTGAAGAATGTCGGAATCATTTGCGGCCACGATGGCGCCGTTGTTGCCTATATGCGTTCTCAGGATGAGGAGGCTCCTGGCATAAAGCCTGACGATGGCATCGGGCAGATCGCCGAATTTCATGCGCTTCCGGTTGAGCCAGAGCCTCCAGTAATCGGCAGCCCTCGCAATAAAATATCCCGGCGTTCTCCGGATGACGAGATCGTTCAGCCGCTTCACCCCTTTCCAGTCAAGACAGGCCGCCATTGAGTAGTAGGCTCGCGATGTTTGGCCGGGGGGACCACCAAGTGCGCGGCACAGACCGAGTCAACCGAACCCTGCGAAACGGGATTGCCGGATAGGACACCGTCTTCGGCATCGACCCCTGTGCCGACCAGTCCCTTGGACTCCTTTACGCCAGTGGCGAACTGATCGAAACCGACGCCATTATCCGTCAAAGCGTTAACGAAAAAATATCTCCTTCCCTTGTAATGTAGAACCCCCTTCCCTTCCTGCTTGAAACAGACTGTATCGCCGATATCCGAACCGTAGATGTGGAAATCATGATGGAAGTGAGGCGAAGCTCCATGGGCTGAAACGAGACATTCCTTACGGCAATTTCCCGCACGTAGATATTTTCGTGGAAATCTACGATATCCCTCATCATGATATGCAAGTCGAGGGCCTTGTTCACCAGGTCAATCCTCGCCACAAGGGTGTCATCTTCATAGTCCAGCGACCGATCCCATGCATCCTCGTCGATCCAGGAGAATGTGCCGTTCACCCAGACACCGACCTTGAATGCATGACCCTGACTGTGATTCTCGCTGCCCACGCTTGGAAAGCAGAGATCCCGCACAAGTCCTGACTTGTCATAAAGAATCAACAGGGAGCCATTTCCTATTGGTATGTCCCTCGGCATGTCATCGTACCTTTTCGACGCTTTAGCAATAAAAGAGTGAAAACAACGCAATAAGCTGAGCAAAAGGATATCTTCCGGAATTATATCATATGTCCAGGTGGATCCTTAGGAGAAGGTCAAGGTACATGCTAGCACATGGTGTTGGAAATAAATAAGGATAAACTAAAACGCTCCGTCACGGGTCAGCCGAACGGTTATAAACGTGAAGGTCGAATAGGCACTATGATGGCTGATGCAGCCACGACTGCTGCTGAGTCATGGTCCTTCCTCCCATGGTTAAGATGTGTTACGCCAAAACTATCTTAACCGGAAGGCCATGGCTCTTCAATCGTTAAGAGCCATTACTGGTCAACGCTTTTTGTGACCAGAGAAAATAAAAACAGGCATCTTATCGCCTTTTTTGAAAAATATCAGCAAAACCGCATTTTGACCTACTATTTTTCCGTTTCTAGGTAGGTACCGGCCTTCTTCAGTGCCTTCTCCATTTCTTCGATCGTGATTATCTTTGGATCGTAATAAACAGTATTTATCTCTTTAAAAAAACGAAAACCCTTTTCGACTTTTAAGACGCCATTCAGCCCTTCCAGGGCCTCTTTGCCTACGTCAAATCACGCGATGACAAAAGTGACTTTCGCTTTATCATCTGCAGCTAATGTCCCCTGGCTTAATACGGCTACGGCCATGATGCATAAGATCCCTGAAAGTGCTAACTTTCCGAAAAGGTTCATCCTGCGCATTCTTTCCTCCTACGTTTATGAGAAGCACCCCCGGCGGGTGCCGGGGGCCCTTTTGCATTAAATTATAACAAACTTGATGGCTTCCCTCCGCCCGAGCCGCAACATCTCCAGATAGTCGTCTGACGTTTTATGCGGCTTAATCAAGATCTATAAGATCGCTCTCTCTTCTGTAAGGGTGTTCAATTGGAATTGCCACCGTTGAAAGTCGTAATGCCATTGCCTGTATCCACCATCATTTTGCCTTCTTTCATCATCATGTCGCCTTCCTTCATCATCATCTCTTTATCAATGCTCATCACCATTTCTTCCGCCTGTGCGAATTTGATCCCTATTGAGAGCATCAGGACTACGGTGGATATAATTACCGTGGCTCCTGCAACTATTTTCTTTATAGGAAATCCTCCTCTGATTGTTTACTGAATTCTGTTACTGGCGATAAGGTATCCTACGGAATTAATGAAAGAAACTTGAGAGAAATTCACAATTGTTCAAACAATGAATTCATAACATCATTTTTTATATCACCCCCTTTTACTTCAAGTTCTAATTACTGCGCTTATTCCGATCTTTGCATTTTTTCAATTGAGCCGCCTCATACGATACGCTAAACCAGGGACAGATCGCGATCGCCACCTACAGACGATAAGACAGAGTCGTCCTATGCTATTGACTCTTGAAGCCCCTATGTTTGTTCCGTTACATGGTTTAGCGTGCCGCGATGCCTTGCGCAAAAATAGAGAAGCCTCCCGCGACCGTGCCCAGAGACGTCAGGCTGCCGTCAGGTTCGATTTTAAACATGTCTATAGTTCCATACGTTGGGTCCAACGCATAGAGAAAATGTCCATCACGTGTTATAGAAAGATCGAGAGGTGTGTTTCCTGTGCCGGCAACACCATTCAGCAGAGCAACGACCCCGTGTCTTGCCTTATAAGCGGAAATGGAGCTCGTGCCGGGGTTGGCAGTAAAAACGTCTCCGCGCTCATTTCCTGCTATCCAGCAGGCCGCCTTCTGCCCATTAGGTACCGATCCGCTTATCACGTCCAGAGTGTCATCCGGCAGAATCTTGTAGGATGAAACCGCATTCGTGGTCGCTTCAACGACCAAGAGATGCCCCTGCTGATCAAAGATAAACCCGAAAGGAGTAGTACCGTAGGAAGTCGAAGTTACAGGATTCATGCCGGGCAATCCATCATCACCTACGGAGTAGACGAGAATCCTACTATTTGCTTTATCCGATACTACCAGTGTCTCACTCTCCGGGTCGAACCCCACTTGGGCAAATCTCCCAGCTCCCAACGATCGCGTTGAATTCGTGAGAGGAGTCAAGCGACCTTTAAGGCTCAACCTGAAACCGGTAATGTTTGCAGAGTCCCCGGCGTTTAGGGTATAGACAATGTTGTGAAAGACGGTCACGCTCACAGGTAATGCCCCTCCGGAATCAGTCTTATCGACAAAATCCAGCCCATCCCGCCGGACTCGGAAGACGGATATTTCGTTGCTTCCTGCATTAACAGCCACCAGCCATCTATGGTCCTCGCTGAGTTCCAGTGACCCCTGAGAACCCAGTGCATCCAAAGCGATGCCGGTACCGGTCCCGCCTGTTGATATTGAACCTGTTTTTGTCAGCATGCCCTCAGCGTCCCGATCAAATACAACGATTTGATTGCCGCTGGCAGCATTGGTCATGGCATACACAGCTCCTGTTGCTTCCGTGTTTCGCAGGTCATCCGCAAAGACTGTGACCGCTGTGAGCATCAATGTCGCTGCAAGTAAAACTGCTCCTAACATTTTCTTATTCATTGTTCCCTCCTGATCGTTATTGGAAAGCACCTCAGGGGCCTTATTGCCCAACTATAAATTGGTGATGCACCAGACTCGACCTCATGCTCTCTCTATGATTCAGCATCCCTCCTTTCACGCACAGCTATGACGACAATCATGCAAAGACCAAGAAGAACCTTGACGCATAAGAAAACGTTCTCATGGTATTCTTCATCATCTCTGCGGCAACATTGTCAACAAATATGTAATCAACGAACGGCGGATCAGGAAACGTCGAGTCAACGGCAACAAAAAAACAGATGACAATAATTTTTCTTCTTTATTTAAATCAGAGAGGGCTGAATGTCGCATTGTGCGAACGCTGTACGCTCAGTCCACTCTATTGATGTGTAAAAAAAGTATAGCGTATGAAGGTCACAAAACCATCACGGCAAAATAACATTTTGGTCACGGGAAGAGGACTGGTCTAAAAACTCAAATATACTCGTTACCAAAGCAGCGATTAAGAAGTATGGCGCTCACTTGACATACTACTTGTAGATCTGCGCCGCGCTGCAGATACTCACCCAATGACGTTCGTTCACCGCTTGAGTTCAGCGGTCTGCATAATCCATTTGTTAAGTCTCGATTGTTTTAAGCAGTGATACGGTTATTTTGCGTTCCGCACGGGAGCCTTGACCGAGCAAAAATGCAGAGTCTCTGTTGAACCATACGTTGCGTGTCGAATCAAGCACTGACGCTGTGATAATTCGGAGTTCAATTTTTATTACAAACTTGTTCGAGAAATAGCAGGTAATTAGCAAGCGAGCCAGGAATCGATAGAGCGGAGGTACAGAATTGACATCAAAGCGTACGGCGCACCCTGCATCATAAGGAGTTATAGTTTCCATTCTCTACATCACTTACATTTCCCCTTGCATTCGTCAATCTTATGCCGATAACCCCGATCGATATCGTTGACATCGTCGTCCGTCAGGCATATAGTGGTGACATTACGAGTGAGGGAGATTACTGTGACCGGTGAGGATAAAACATATCGACGTTTGCAGCAACACCTTGACAAGCAGGCTATCGGATTTCCTGCTACCATGTCTGGTGCTGATATCCGATTTCTTAAGTATCTTTTCACACCTGATGAAGCGAAAGTCGCCTTATGTCTCACCTACAGACCTGCTCCTGTCGGGCAAATTATTGAAAAAGCGGCCCGCGAGTTTCCGGCAGAGCAAACTGCGCAGCTACTCGAAAGCATGTTTGAAAAAGGCGCCATTGGCTGGAAAGAGATCGACAATGTCAGCCACTGGCATGTCATGCCGTTAGTGATCGGCATGTACGAAGCGCAAGACGGCAATCCTACACAGGAGTTCCTGGCCGCCGCACGGGCATACATGAAAACCCCGGCCTTTGGAAAATCCTTTCTTGCTGTCAAACCTTCTCAGATGCGTACCATTCCTGTCAATCAAAGCGTGACGGCTGAACACAGCATTGTTACCTATGATCAGATCCATTCCATTGTCCTCGCCTCCCCCGGCCCTTTTGTCGTATTGAGTTGTATTTGCCGCGAGGCCATGGCCCTTAAGAACAAACCGTGCAAGAAAACGTCCCGCCTTGAAACATGCATGGGATTCAGTACTATGGCCGCTATGGTTCTGCGCCGAAAGCATGGACGTGAAATATCGCGTGGAGAGGCCCTTGAGATTCTTCAGCAGAACCAGGAGGACGGCCTTGTCCTGCAACCAGCAAACGCCCAGCAGCCTGAGTTTGTTTGTTCCTGCTGCGGTTGCTGTTGTGGAATGCTCTCCGTTCATAAGCTTCTGCCCCATCCCGTAGACTTCTGGACAAGCAACTTTTATGCAGAAGTCGCCGCCAACCTGTGCCAGCGGTGCAGCACTTGCATCTCCCGCTGTCAAGTGGATGCGATCACCTTAACCGGCGCAGATGGAACGGCAACCATTAATTTAAGCAGATGCATCGGCTGCGGCCTGTGCGTCCCCACCTGTCCTGCAAGTGCGCTTCAGCTCAGAAAGAAGCTGTCCGCCATCCCCGTACCGAAAAACGAACAGGATTATCTTGAAGAAGTCATGGCAAATAAAAAAGGAGCATGGAAAAAAGCGCGCATGATCGTCCGGGTATTCCTGGGAATGCGTCACTAAGGGCGGAATGCATGGCTGGTTCGCCCTTTTGCCACCGTAAGCAAGCTTGTCGGCTACACTCTGGTTTGGTGTTGAAGCTGCAATTCTTGCAATATATTATTTTCATTCTGCAGGAGTTGGAATTCCCTGACATAACCCCATTGCGATCTTCGACCTCTTCTTAGACCGGGCATATTCGTGAAAAAAGGTCACTTGCACAGTATGCAACCTTCGTTTCCATAGATTGTGTGTACTTGGTCAGACTTACTAGTTGGTTATGCTAGTAAAGCGGAGGCAACATGAGCATCTACACAGCGCCGGAGTGGTCTACCTCTGCGCTCATCACCATTGATACACAGTGTGATACACTCGATGAGCAGCCCTTTGAGATTCCAGGAACGTTGGCTATTCTTCCTCGCATGAGGACCGTTCTGGAAGCATTTCGCGCTGTAGAAAAACCAATCATTCATATCGTTCGAATATACAAAGCCGATGGCTCAAACGTCGATCTATGCCGCAAAGAATTGGTCGAGAAAGGCAGAGCTCTGGTACTGGCTGGTTCTTCGGGGTGTCAACTTGCTCCGGGATTGCTTCCCTATGCCGGAATTGAACTCGATGCGAATCTGCTACTCTCTGGCGGTATTCAAGCCATCAGTTCACGTGAGGTGGTGATCTACAAGCCGCGCTGGGGCGCGTTCTACAAGACCCTCTTGGAGCAGCACCTTCGGAAACAGGGTATTTCGACGCTCGTCTTCTGCGGGTGCAACTTCCCTAATTGCCCCCGTACTTCAATCTACGAAGCCAGCGAACGAGACTTCCGGGTAGTTTTGGTAGATGACGCAATCTCTGGTTTGTACGAGCAGGGAAGGCAGGAAATGAAGAAAATCGGAGTAAAGCTCTTGTCAACGAGCCAAGTTATGGAAGCAGTTAAACGCAACGTTAGCTAGCAGACATAACAACCGTTTTGAGTCGATCCTCGTAACGCGCCATGCACTTTACTCTTTACCTCAAGCAGATCGTAAAACTTTCATGTACACATTTCAGCTGATTTTCTGCATCCCCTCTTTACCAGTCGCCGTTGCAACCTTGTAGGTACAACCCGAAGTCATAAGGAAGAGAAAATGAAGGGTCCCGTTTGAACCTTACAGTCGATCGTACATTCTGAAGCTGTGGGAGTTTTTTTTACAACACATGCCGTAACCTGAATTCGTTAACCCGAACCACGCCCACTCGACCACGCAAACGCGACCGTAGCCTCGGAGATATACTTTCTTTGTGCAGGACGCTTTCTTCGACAAGGCAGGTGCCCAGTTCACCACTCCAAGCTCAGAAGGGCGAGAATGCCCGAGGCGATGATGATGCCACCGGAGATGCGGTTCACCCACCGAAGTTGATCAAGGTTAAACCGTTTTCGGAAAATGCTGAAGATGCCTATGAGGAACAGCCACCAAAGCGCCGAACCGAGGAAGACACCGAGGATAAGTACGCCAGCTGAATAGACACTCCCCTTGACTTCAGCGAGCCCGAATCCCGCAAAGACAGCGGCAAAGGAGAAAATGGTAATGGGGTTGGTTAGGGTCAGGAAAAACGTGGACGAGTATAAGCTCGCGTATTTTTTGACGGACTTGGGGTGATCGCGGTTCGAGATCGGATCTGCAACGAGCGCCCTTACGCCCAGGATGCACAAAAGCGTGCCACCCACGAGCCTGAGGAACACATTGTGGCCGGCGAGAAAGTCCGACACGAGCGTCAGACCGAATGCAGCTACGAACCCGTAGATGGCGTCAGCCGTCGCTGCGCCCATGCCTGAAAAGAACCCGGCCCGCCTTCCGAACATGAGCGTGCGGCGAGCGCAGACGATGCCGATGGGGCCGACGGGTGCTGCGATGACGAAACCGATTATAAGACCTTTGAGAAAAAAAATCGAATCCATGCCGAAAGGTGGGAACATTTTACTCAGCCGAGATGCCTTTAGCAATAATATTTATTGTCTCCCGCCAAGAGGATGGATATCACAACGATTACCAACGGCGGGCTTGATGCGCCTGCACAGGAAGCGTAAGGCACGTCTCATACCACAAATCTTTAGAGATTTTTTACGCAATATGCGAGCAGATACGGTTTCATTGCTTATTGACGTGCTGCAGTGCTCAGGAAGTTGTCGAGACCATGTACGTTTTTCCAAGTTGGCTCCATTTACTATCCGTCAACTGTTCATCCGCGTAAATCATCGATTTCTTCTCCATCATTTTTTGTTAAGTTATTTACGTCCAGGTTATCACCCGGTAACAGCCGCCTCTTTTGATTCCCATTTGCGACATGTATTCAGATCATTCGCTGTTCTTTCGAACCCCTCACTGACTATCCCAGGTATCGGATCAAGAGCGGCTCTTCCTTATGTACGTCCGGAAGCATAGCCACGGTTTCTCCGATAATCATCCTATTGCTCCATTTCAAACGCATGCGGCAGAACACTCTTATCAAACGACTTCTTACAGGTACCGTCTTGAAGCATTCAACCAGCAAACCTAAAAGATTCCCAACTTGCACATAATCTTATCCAGGTATTTTCCTGGAAAGAATAGGCGTACATTGATCCCATTTCCCTAAAACGAAATATTTGGGATATCTTTATTAAATATTTATTAAGTATCAATGCTATAGTAATAATATATTGGACGTATGCAAACGCAAAGACTAAAATATTCGAGAAAAACTCAGGCCGTGGTAACAAGAGAGGAATTGCCTGATGTGGTTAGCAAGTATATCTCTTACCAGCAGGCAGATATCGCCAGGGCCGAAGCGCATGTTGTAGTTCAGGAAACGTATTAAGAAATAGCCTTTACATAAACGCGCTACCTTGAAGTCGAAGAACGATTCTAAAGAGGAGGACTAGTTTACCGTGAAACCACGTTCCTTTGAGAGCTGGGGAAATGCTGTGATGAATTGCAACTACGAGCCCTTCAAAAGAATTACAGGAGAAAGAGAACAAAACAGAGTGATACGCCCGTGCGGCCGCTCGGTGTGTTCGGGCTGTCACGAGCAGTGTGTTGTTCGAACGACGACACATTAAGCAGTGAGATGATCCAGGCAATTTAACCTCTCATTTCCGTGACCCGGGAGGCCCAGCACTTGACTATGCTGAAGCTTTCCTTGTAACGGGAGACCACCGTTGGGTGCGAAGCACGCTTGCAACAAAGCAAGGCGTTCCTGATATCAGGTATTATGGTGAGCGTCCTGTTTCTGATCATCTTCATCGTATTGGCTATGGTGCTCTAAACCCTACCCCCCGGAAGCCTTCCGGGTCACCCCAAAGTATATCGCGTACAGATTGCGCGGTGGATTCGCTGCGTTGATCTTCCCCGGCTCAGATGTGCACGGACATCCCTCCTACCTGAGGTAATGACAATTTCCCCTTCCTGCAAGTGAAGCTTTGCCATAGTTATGCAGCCCCCCCGGCATGGCTCGACCTCGGAAAAGTCAAAGAGGGCGATCCTACACGGGATATTCACAAGTTGCTGAATTGGGAACATCGATAAGGGTCACTGGTAGTATCGCCCTGTCACTCCCCAAGAGGTTCCCCTTATAACTGTTTATCCTCTCTGACGAGTTTGATAAATTCCTCTGCAGGGAGTGGCCGGCTGAACAGGTAGCCCTGGACTGCATCGCACTCCAACTGGTGTAAGAATGAGTGTTGATCTTCCGACTCCACGCCTTCGGCAATGACGTCCAACTTCAAACTATGCGCCATGGCGATAATTGCGGTCGTGATGGCAGCGTCGTCGTTGTTGGCGGGAATGTTCATCACAAAGGAGCGGTCGATCTTCAGCGTGTCGAGGGGGAATTTTCTCAGGTTTCCCAGGGAAGAATATCCGGTCCCGAAGTCGTCGAGCGACAAGCATATTCCCATACCCTTCAATTTGTGCAGCGTGGTAGCGGCCTTCTCAGGGTTTTTCATGATGGTGCTTTCGGTCATCTCCAGTTCCAGATACTGCGGATCGAGCCTGGAATCGCGGAGGGCGTTGGATACAGCCTCTATAAGGCCCTCTTGGTCAAACTGGCGGCCAGACAGGTTCACTGCCACGCTGAAAGGTTTGTTCCCGGCCTCCTGCCATGTTTTGTTCTGGATACAGGCGGTGCGCAGCACCCATTCGCCCATCGGTACGATGAGGCCGGTCTCTTCGGCCAACGGTATGAACTCCCCGGGCGAGATCATCCCCTTACTCGGATGGTTCCAGCGGATGAGTGCTTCCACACCGGAGATCATGCGGGTCTTGACATTTACGGTCGGTTGATAGAAGAGCTGAAACTCCCCACGGTCGAGTGCCTTTCGAAGGTCGTTTTCGAGATCCAGGCGCTGAAGGGCCGTGGCATTCATGGATTTCGTGTAAAACTGGTAATTGTCCCGCCCCTGATTCTTTGCATGGTACATGGCAACGTCGGCATTTTTGAGCAGGCTATCCGCATCGTCGCCATCCAGGGGGTAGACGGCGATGCCGATGCTGGCGGTGATGAACACCTCATGGCCGGCCAACGTAAAGGGCTGTGCAAGGTCCTGGAGGATACGCCTTGCTACCCTGGATGCATCCTGGGCATGGGCAATCTCGTGCAGGAGCACGATGAACTCATCCCCGCCCAGCCGCGCCACGACCATCTCTGATTTGTCCTCTTCCGAACGGGCGATGAAGTCGTCTTTGCGAATGCATGTCTTAATGAGATCACCAACTGTCCGAAGTAACTGATCTCCGACATCATGACCAAGGGTATCATTGATGCGCTTGAAATAATCGAGGTCGATGAAGAGGATGGCTATGATCGAGTGGTGACGCTGTGCCGTGAAGAGGGCGCGGTTGACGAGTTCCTTGTATAAGGTGCGGTTCGGAAGTCCGGTCAGGCTGTCATAATAAGCCAGGTAGCTGATCCGTTTCTCGGCAGCCTTACGGTCGGTGATATCCCGGATGGCACTGATTCGCAGCGTTCTGCCTTCATACGGCAGAGATCTACCCTGAGCCTCCACAGGGAAAATGGAACCATCTTTTCTCTTGGCAAGGAGCTCATAGCGTTCTTCAGATCCTGACTGGATATGATTTTCAACAGACTCCAACGATTGCGGCGCCACAAAATCAGAGATTTTCCTGCCTATCAGATCCGTGAATTTACATGCGAGCATCTCGGCCATTCTCGTATTTGCATCGACAATGCTTCCCAGATCGCTGATAATAATACCCTCAAAGCCTGCTTCAGATAGCCGGCGGAACCGATCAATGCTCTCTTCCAGCTGTTGCTCAGCAATTTTGCGTTCCGTAATGTCCCGGAAGACTCCCTGCAGGACCTTTTTACCTCTGATGGTAACCAACTGTGCCAAGACCTCGACAGACACTTCCGAACCATCGGGACGTAGAACAATCATTTCACTGGGATGCAATCGTTTCTGTTCTCTCGCGCCTTCGATATGCTGGGTAAAGATGTCCCGGGAGGCTGATTCCTTATGCGGTGGATGAATTTTGGATTGGTGCAGGCCGACGATGTTCTCTTGAGTGCGTGCAAGGAGCTGGCTCGCGGCCGGATTGGCGTCAAGGATGACGCCTGTTTCCGGATCGGCGAGTAAGATGGCATCTGGGGAGCCTTCGAACAGGACCCGATACTGGGCTTCGCTCTCTCGCAGAGCCTTCTCGGCCAGCTTGCGTTCGGTGAAATCCTGGGCAATGAAAACCGTGCTCTGGTGAATATTCTTCTTATCATAGAGAACAGACACCGACAGCAGCACCGATATCATTTGACCGCCCTTTGCCCTGTAGGATGCCTCAAACATGCTGGTGCGTTGGTCCGAGGGCAATGACTTCACCCCTGAATATTTTTCCGATTCGTTCCCTACAAGAATCATGTCAATGGAGTTGCCTTTCAGTTCCTCTTCGCGGTAACCCAACAGGCTGCAAGCCGCGGCATTCGCCCGTATAATCTTATCTTCCTGATCGGCGACGATCAACGTGTTGATCATGCCCTCTATGATGTTATCCATGTATGACTTGGACACAGTCGTTTTATCAAGGTCCCCGGCCATGCGGTTGAAATTGTCAAATAGCACCTGCAATTCGTCCGCGGCCTGCAGCGTAATCCGGGCAGTAAGGTCGCCTTTTGCGAGGCGGTCCGTCGCTCCGGCAAGTTCGGCCAGTGGTTTGAAGAGAGCCCGTCTTGATACAAAAAATACGACATACCCGAGGATGATGGCCATGGCAATATTGAGCGCGAGAATGAAAAGGACGGTGTTCAGGATCTGCCGGCGGATGGCATACTGCGACAGACAAATCGTCACTTCACCGATCCTGTACTGACCCGAAAAAACAGGCACGGAAACTTCAGTCACCGCCTCTTTCTTCCTAATGGCATCAATGATATCCTGGAGGTCGCTCTCTTTCGGCAGGCCTGCCAGGATTGCCTTCAATCGCGGCGAGCGGTAATTGATACTGGCAAACTGTGAGGTAGTGAGGCTTCCATTGGCATCATGGATCACGGTATACAGGATGTCTTCATCTTTGCTCGCGTCGCTGACGATGGAATCGAGCCGAATGTCGTCCTTCATGATCAGCGGGTCACTGCTGAGCATGGCTATGTACGATGCGAAACTTCGACCCTTTGTAATGAGGGACCTATTCAGTATCCGACCCTCGTTTACCGCAATGACCGTACTCAGGACCACGGTACTTATAAAGAGGATGGTCGACAGGTCTTTGAGGAATCTGTACCGAATGCTTTCATACTTACGCTGTACCGCCATGAGGCACCATTCCTTCCGGCAGCGGCCGAATATCGCGCTGCTACTTGATCTTCTTTGTCACCTTTTTCATGAATTCAGAAGGGATCGGGAACTGCCCCTCCCTCGCCGTCTTCATATTAAGAATCACCTCGAATTTTGTAGGAACATCGATGGAAAGCGAAGACGGTTTAGCGCCGCGAAGAATCTTCACTGCCTTCTCGCCGGCATGCCGGCCCACGGCATAGGGATCCGCACAAACGCCCATCAGGACTCCCTTCTCGATCAAGTCCTCAAGATGGGAAACGGTCACTACCCCGGCCTTGGTCGCCAAGTCCACAATTGTCGCAATCCGGCTGTTCACCAGATTGCTGCCGGTAATGTAGATCCCGTCCACCGTGTGCAGTACTTCCGGAAGAAGCCGATCAATGTCTTCATTGGCGGCGATAAGCACTGGAATGGTCTTGATCCCGGTTTTCGTTTGTATGTTTTCCAAATCCGTGAGTACCGACTCGGAGTTCTTCTCGCCCGCTGTATACAGCACCGCGAGCCTCTTTACTGGCCGCAGTAATTTCAGGTTGTCCAGAACCTTCACCATGGAGACCTTGGTAGAGGTCCCTGTTGTGTTGTTTCCTGAACTCTTCCACGATTTCGCTATTCCTGCTTCTACGGGGTCATAGACGACACTGAAGACAATCGGCACATCCTTGATTTCCTTAGCCAAGATCACAGCGGAAGACGTGCCCAGGGCAATTATTAAGTTAAACTTTTCGATGGCGAATTTCTGTGCCAGCTCCACAGCCTTCGCCTTATTTGCGCCCGCTTCCTCGATGAGGTAGTGCGTATTCGATCCTGTATAGCCAGCTTCGGAGAGCTTATCCTTGATGCCTTTTGCCGCCTCTAGGTATCGGGTCTCGTCACTGAATATGAGAAACCCGATTCGTTTCTCTGCACAGGCATTACTGGACATGAGCGCTGCGATAAAAAAAACAACTATGGCGAAGAACAATTTATTTAAGCTTTGCATCATAGTCTCTCCTTATGAATCCGCCTATCCTCGGACCACTAGCGGAAACTAGTGCCAATTACAACATGGGCTTCTCTCTACGGAAATTAATACCACCTTGTATAGAGCTCAATACCAGATTGAGGCAAAACCAGGATGTAACTAGTAACGGAAAACTATATCACAAAATTCAATTATACAAAATATATTTGTGATCGGTTCCATGGTTTGACCGCAGGAAGAGTCGATCAACCCAGGGACTCATCGGAATGAGGTAATGCGGGCCTGATGTCTGGCCAGGGCCACGAAGTTGAGGTTGCAAATGTCTGCAGAAACGGGGTTAATAAAGGGCTTTGTCGCGTCTCACAAGGAAAATTTTTAGAGCCACGCTCAATACTTAAGGGGTCCTGAAAGGTCGTGCCGTGAAATACGCATCATCTGAGTTGCTGGAGAAAATGCCCATAGCGACCTGGTCTTCGGTCCACCCATGCGGTTTCAATCTATCCTCTGCCCGTCCGTCCAATTCTGGGACGTATAGCATACAAAAATTCGTTTTCTGCAGGACAATATCAGGGCAGAGGCAAGGTCGCCGGGAGCGGATGGAACATGTAACGTTGGGAGCCTGTCAAACGGGTCGCGTGGTCCAAGCTAAATAAAAATGATCAAAAACCATAGGCACCCTTTTTCGTTAACGGGAGGAATCAGATATCATGGAGAGTGCATGCAAGAAATTATTATTGACCGGACGTAGCGCGCATGATAACTTGTCTCTCAGACGTTCCGGTCAGAACCGGTTCATCAGCAAAGAATGATCGGGACAGATGAATTGATCAGATATCGGCAGGAGCGCATTTACTAGACTTGTCCCGCTATTCACGTTTTTCGTCTCCTGGGGAAAGGCCGCATGAAATACACCAAGAGCTTCAAAGGGCAGAGATACGTCTTCGAGGATATTAAAACCCTTCTGGCTAGGGCGTCGCCGCTGCGGTCAGCGGATGAGCTGGCCGGGATTGCCGCAACCTCGGAGGAAGAGCGGGCAGTCGCCCAATGGCTCCTGTCCGATCTGCCGTTGTCGAAGTTCCTCGCGGAACCATTGATTCCGCCGGAGGAAGACGAGGTCAGCCGGCTCATAGAGGAGACCCACGACCGAACCGCATTCGCCCCGATTTCGTCTTTCACGGTGGGTGAATTTCGCGAATGGCTTTTGACCAATGCCACCTCGGACGAAGAAATTGCTGCGATCCGATTTGGGATTACGCCGGAAATGGCAGCGGCGGTTTCCAAGATCATGCGCAACCAGGATTTGATCGCGGTAGCCAGACGCTGTTCGGTAACAACCCGGTTCCGCAACACTATTGGACTGCCGGGCCGACTCGCCACGCGGCTGCAACCCAATCATCCTACCGACGATCCCCGGGGAATCGCCGCCAGTGTGCTGGATGGGCTGCTTTACGGCAGCGGCGATGCGGTCATCGGCATTAACCCGGCGACGGATAGCCCGAAGAACGTGGAACGCCTGCTCCATCTTCTTGATGACATCATCCGGCGGCATGAAATCCCTACTCAGTCCTGCGTGCTGGCTCACATCACCACCACGCTGGAACTGATGCGCCGCGGCGCTCCGGTGGATTTGGTGTTTCAGTCCATCGCCGGGACCGAAGCGGCCAACAAAAGCTTCGGAATAAACCTGGAGCTTTTGTCCGAAGCACGCGAGACGGCACTTGCCATGAGACGCGGAATAGTGGGCGACAACCTGATGTATTTTGAAACCGGGCAGGGCAGCGCGCTGTCAGCCAACGCCCATCACGGAATCGATGCGCAAACCTGCGAGGCGCGGGCCTATGCCGTAGCCCGTGCGTTCTCGCCTCTCTTGGTCAATACCGTGGTCGGTTTCATCGGGCCGGAATATCTCTACGACGGCAAACAGATTATTCGAGCCGGGCTGGAGGACCATTTCTGCGGCAAACTGCTAGGCCTGCCCATGGGTTGCGACGTGTGCTACACCAACCACGCTGAGGCTGACCAGAACGATATGGACAATCTGATGACCCTGCTCGCTGTGGCGGGCTGCACCTACATCATGGGCGTTCCCGGCGCAGACGACGTCATGCTGGCCTATCAGAGCACCTCATTCCATGACGCGCTGTATCTCCGCCGCGTACTGGGACTCAGACCCGCGCCTGAATTCGAGGATTGGCTGAACCGTATGGGGATATTCGACGGGCGCAACGCAGTATGCCAAGGCATCAAATCGCCTCGGCTCTTAGGCGCCATCAACGAGCTGACGAAAGAGGAACTATGAACGACTCGTGGGTTGCCTTACGCCGGTTTACCCAGGCGCGTATAGCCTTGGGACGGGCCGGACACGCCGTTCCGACCCAGGTTCTGCTGGATTTTCAACTGGCCCATGCGAAGGCGCGGGACGCCGTGCACGTTTCCTGGAACATCGATGCTTTTGCCGGGCTGGTGCGGGACCTTGGTGAGGAGGTCCTGATCCTGGATACGCCCATCGGTAGCCGCGACGAGTATATCCGTCGGCCGGACCTCGGCCGAGTTCTCACCGAAGGATCGCGAACCAGGCTGAGGAATTCCAATATCGCTGCAGCGGACGCAGCGCTGATAGTTACGAACGGATTGTCCTCAACCGCCGTCGAGCGGCACGGGATTCCCCTCCTGCAAGCGATAACGAACGCCTATCGGACACGGCAATTGCGTATCGCCCCGGTTTCACTGGCGGCCAACGGCCGCGTGGCTTTATCGGACGATATCGGCAGCGTTATTGCTGCGCGGGTCGCGGTAATCATCGTCGGTGAACGTCCCGGCCTCAGCGCCGCCGACAGTCTCGGCATTTACCTCACTTATGCGCCGAAACCGGGCACCACCGATGCAAAGCGTAACTGCATCTCCAACATTCGGCCACCGGAAGGTTTGAGCTACGAGGCCGCCGCTGCAAAATTGCTTTACCTGACAGAGGAAGCCATAAGGCGAAGTATTTCCGGGGTTGAGCTTAAGGATGAAATGACGGGCTTACCGGACGACGGGGAAAATATCGTAAGGCCTCCGAAGTTGCTGAGTTGAGTTCTGGCAGATAACGCATCGACCTTACATCGGATAAAGAGCCACGCACGACTTACAGTCAGTGTCAGCTCTTACCCGTCTCAGGTGACTGAGCGAGCGGAGGGTGCGTAACTTCGTCCGAATTTTGCGGTAAGCTTGCTGGCCGCCTACGGGGTCATCGGTCTCGCCCTGCTTTGCACCGCTGCACCTCCGTGGGACCATTTATTAACGCTGATCGATACCATGCACATCGTTCGAGCGATGGTTACAATTCTCTTCTCGCCTACTGCACGCGATCATTCCGGGGCAGCGGCAGTCCGAAGCACTTCCCACCCTCATCCATCGCGACTACGGTGATCCTCGTCGTCTTTGGCGCTTTGACCGGCCCGCATGACTCCCGGCTCGCAGCAAATCTGCCAGCACCATGGGGAGAAGTTTGAGAACAAATCAACTTCAGCGTTTCTCTGCTCTGGGCCGCTGTGCTGGCCAACGCTCTCTTCCGCCTCCGAGATGCTCAGGCCCCCGATGACTTTGGTAGATCGGTAACGATCTCTCGAAACTGCTCTGATGCCGCCTCCAACTCTATATCATCTCGGGGACGACTCCGCACTTAGAGCGGAGAAAGGAATAGCATTAACACCCACCTCCGCACCGACCGTGAATACAACCGTGGGCAGCCTGTCCGTTATGGTACGTTCCAAGCCGAATCCGCTCGAAGCTATGAGATTTGCGGCCATCGGAACAACCGGATATACAATCTTCGCAATTGAGTTACGTGCTGCCTTGCGGGCTAATAACCCGAAGCTTTTGCGAAAGCGCTTGCTTGATCATGCAGGAAATAAATATCCGGCTTGTCAATGACACCCGCCTTCTCCATTGCCTGCCGCAAATCCAGAGATTCGGAAAACGCTTTTGCACGGTCGAGGTCTTTGGCCTCGAATAGAATAATCACCTCATTCGTCTCGTTTGCGCCGCGAAACAGATACTTCTCGGTGAGACCCGCCTCAAGCCGCTTCGGGAGGTGGGCATCATAGCCACGCTTCCACACCGAATAATCTCTGACTTTATGTCGAACAAGTATATAGGTAGTCATCTTCAACCTCCTGCGCTGCCGACATTCATCGCCATCTCTTCCATCAGGTCAGTACGATTGCGGCAGTTCGCTTTGTATAGCTTACTTGCATGCTTACTATAAGAATATCTCCTCTTCGTGCAATGTCAATGCTACTTAAGTCCGTCGCATATCAGCATCAGATTTGACACTGTTTTCCACCCGCCTTACCTGCAAGCGGAAACTGATCTGGCCAGCATGCAATAGGATCACGAAATCGGTGCAGCCTGTCTTCTCGTGATCGATGTTTTATAGGTATGAACTGATTCATAATAAAGTACCACCCGCTGCGCAGTCCGTGTCACGATGCTTGATAGCTATTGTTCGGGACCCTGCCGCAGGCCTTATTTTTTTTCAGTGATATACTTATGACATCAGATGTTCTCAGGATTGAAAAACATGTTCATGCGTGCTTCAATTCCAACGTGACGACGGTTCAGTCGCAGTTTTACTGGTTGGCTGAGCATGAATATGAGGAGGAGACTATGAACACACTAGAAATCGTTAAAAAGGCTTTAGCAGAAATCGAAAAAGGGACTATCGATGCATCGATGTATAGCGAGGACATGATCTTCAGCGGACCAGTGCCAAAGCCCCTAAAACGGGATGAGTACTTGACGCTGCTTAGGAACTTGGTCGGAGCGTCCCCCGACTGGAATTTTCATGCCCGCAACTTCACCGTCCTCGGCGACACGGTTAAGGTAACCGTCAGCATAACAGGCACGCAGACCCGGACCTTAGCAGGGATTATGCCGGGCATGCAGGCGCTGCCACCGACCAACAAGCGCTTCATTCTTCCCGAGGAGCACCTATCAATCAAGGTATGCGGAGATAAAATCTGTGAACTTGTTGCCGATGTGGTGCCAGGTGGTGGCGTCATTGGAATACTGACGCAACTGGGCGTAAACATAAAGAAAGCGGCATGAAGGCACACTGATGTCGTATGGCAAAGCGGGGCCGTTCCTCTCTCGAGCACCAGGTTGTTTCTGCCAGCAAACGGTTCCCGCTCTCCGCCGCACTAAAATCTCAGACCGCACCGATTCACGAGAAGGGTCTGATGGATGATGTTATGCGTCGTAAGCTTTGCTCTGACGCTATCTTGACAAAGATGGCGAGGTGATGAGGAAACTTCCACAATTATCGTAGAATCTCTAGAGTTCTTGTTTCTGTTTGGAGAACGCTAAACCTCCTTCTCTAATTCTAGTCTGAACGGATATGAAAATGACCTCGCATTCATCATTGATCTAAGCCAAGTTGTTGCACCAGGTGCAGAGTTGAACGCTAAAATCCTTGAGGGTTCTAAAAAACTGAACAGACCAAAAGTGGGAATTGCTTGCTCTTGCTTTTCTTACTCGTATGCAAGCTGTATTTTGGTATTCTTGAACCTTATCATAAAATTGACTATGCAAAATTGCAGGTATTGACGAGATAGATACAAATTTTGACGAGGTGCAAAATCGCAGTTGAAACATGCGGTGTGGACTCTATACTGAATCTGTGATTGGGAAAAAACAAAACGAATAGCAGGTCACCTCTTCGTTCTGCGCGGAGGTGAATCGTTTATCCTAAGAGAATAGGTTACTGATGGCTGTTAAGACAAAAGTGCTCGTGGCGCAAACTGTAATCCTGTTTCTGGTCTTTGCTGTGGCCTTATTTCTCCCGGCTGGCACCATCGCTTGGCTTTCTGGGTAGATCTTCCTCGTCCTGTTTTTTGGTTTTTACATAACCGTCAATTTATGGCTATACAGGCACAACCCTGGATTGCTCCAAGAGCGCATGACCATGTTCAAATCCAATCAAAAAATGTGGGATAAGGTCCTGTTTACCTTGATAGAAGTTCTCTTCATTGCATGGTTGGGCCTAATGTCGTTAGACGCTGTTCGATTTCGATGGTCACAATTGCCAGTCTGGCCTCAGGTTGCTGGGGCGATAATCCTGTTGTCCTCGTTTTACGTGTTTTTTCTATCTTTTCGAGTAAACCCTTACCTGTCACCAGCCGTTCACATTCAGAAAGAGCGAGGGCAGACAGTAATTTCAACAGGTCCCTATCACTATGTACGTCATCCAATGTATTCGGCCTTCATTCCCTTTGTGATAGGAACTCCGCTCTTACTGGGATCCTGGTACGGCGTTCTTGTAGGGGCAATCCATGTGGCCATTGTTGCGAGACGAGCGGTTTTGGAAGAACGCATGTTACGGAAGGAACTTACAGGATATGACGTCTATATGGTCCGAGTCAAATATCGTCTCATCCCCTATATATCCCCTATATATGGTAGGGATGATCGTGCTTGATATGAAGACGACCACCCACTCCGTTATAACTCACGTGCGCGAGGTTTATGATCAGCGGTTCCTCGAAACACCAATAGTTCATTCCGTATTCTTGCCACTGAAATCTGCTGCTTTTTGTTGTTTCATGCGATACCCATAAAAATACCCCATTGTAATTTTCGATGTATGCTATATTGAAGACATATAAGTTTCGCTTACCTTTTCTTAGTTTCGCAATGACAAATATCAGAATACGTACATATCGTGCACTCAGATCCTTTTGATAAATAAGCAACAATGATAAAGCCAAACCCTTCGCGAGAAGGGGATGGAAATCCACGGGTCTTAAAAGACCAAAACGGCCGAGCTGCCGAAGAATGTGCTCTTTCCTCTTGCTTGGATTTCTTATTTAGCGCAGGATCAAACAATGTGGCAAGGTGGTAGGATCAGGATTCTCAACAGATTACCGAATGTGGATTACAAACTTTACGAGTCTACGCAAGCGTATTCTGAATCTGTATAATCGCTCTCTTCTCTTCGGCCGCAAACCCTGATGATGAAATGTTCAGCACTATGTTTCGAGCAAGGAGAGCGTGCAGCACGGATAATTCGTAACCTACCGGAGGTTTAACACGAAACGGTTATTGAATACATTGATTTTGGTTCTTTTCGCAGCGATCCTCCTGTTTGCCTGCGGTGGATGGGGGTGCGGTAAAAACCAAAGCCCCAAATACACCGTAACCTATAACGGCAATGGTAGCACCGGCGGCAGCGTCGCGATCGACACAACCAACTATGTGTCGGGGCAGACCGTCACGGTGCTCGGGAATACAGGAGATCTATCAACTATCGGGTATACCTTCTCGGGCTGGAACACGGTATCTAATGGATCTGGCACGCTCTATACGCCAGGACAGACCTTTACGATGAGTTCGGCAAATGTCACTCTGTACGCGATGTGGACAGTAACGATAGCACGCGAGCTTTACGTAGCCAATTTACTGAACGATACGGTTACCGTATTTGATTCATCCATGAGCGGGAATGTGAATGCACTGAGACAATTTGGCAACATTACAGGCTTGAACTTGCCAGTCGGCATTGCCGTGGACATGGTCAATAACCAAATCTTTGTGGCTAACTACGATACGATCACGGTATACGGGGGTACAGCAACCGGCAATGTCGCACCGGTAAGTACCATATCCGGCACGAACACCGGTTTGAATAACCCACAGGGCATTGACGTGGACACTGTCAATAACCAGATCTTTGTGGCTAACTCGGGGAACAACTCACTCACGGTATATGGGAGTACAGCAACCGGCAATGTCACACCGGTAAGTACCGTCTCAGGGACAAGCACTGGCTTGAGCAGCCCCGTGGGCATTGCCGTGGACACGGTTCATGACCAGATCTTTGTGGCTAACTCCAATAATAACTCCATCACAGTATATGGGAGGACAGCAATCGGCAATGTCGCACCGGTAAGTACCATCTCCGGCTCGAACACAGGCTTGAATAAACCACAGGGCCTTGCCGTGGATACGCTTCATAACCAGATCTTTGTGGCCAATGGGGGGAACAATTCGATCACGGTATATGGAAGAACAGACACCGGGAATGTCAATCCGGTAAGTGCCATTTCCGGCACAAACACCGGTTTGAGCATCCCACACTTCATTGCCGTTGACACGGTTAATAACCAGATCTTTGTGGTTAACTACCATACGATCACGGTATATGGGAGGACAGACACCGGCAACGTCATTCCGGTAAGTACCATCTACGAAACCGCAAGCACTGGTTTGAGCTACCCACAGGGCATTGCCGTGAACACGGTAAATAGCCAGATCTTTGTGACCAATTGGGGGAACAGCTCAATCACGGTATATGATTCGACAGCCATCGGGAATGCTGCACCGGTAAATACCATATCCGCTCTGAGCACTGGTTTGAACACACCAAAGGGGATTGCCGTGGACCCAGTAACTGATCAGATCTTTGTGACTAATTGGGGTAACAGCTCAATCACGGTATATGGCATGACAGACACCGGCAATATCTCACCGGTAAGCACCATCTCCGGAACAAGTACTGGCTTGAGAAGCCCAACCAGCATTACCGCGGACACGGTCAACAACCAGATCTTCGTGGCTAACATCGGTAACAACTCAATCACGGTATATGGCACGACAGACACCGGGAATGTCGCACCGGTAAGTACCATCCCTGGAACAAACACTGGCGTGAGCGGCCCATTCGGCATTGCCGTGGACACGGTTACTAATCAGATCTTTGTGACCAACTCCAATAATAACTCCATCAAGGTATATGGGAGGACAGCCTCCGGCAATCTCACACCGGTAAGTACCATCTCTGGCGAAAGCACTGGCTTGAGCGGCCCATACGCTATTGCCGTGGACACGGCAGATAACCAGATCTTTGTGACCAACTTCACTAATAACTCCATCACGGTATATGAGGGGACAGCCTCCGGCAATGTCGCACCGGTAAGTACCATCTCCGGCGCAAACACTGGCTTGAACGGACCAGTGGGTATTGCCGTGGACACGGTAAATAACCAGATCTTTGTGGCTAACGAAAGCAGCAACTCCATCACGGTATATAGCACGACAGCCACCGGGAATGTCACGCCGGTAAGTACCATCTCCGGCGCGAACTCAGGCTTGAGCGGACCATGGGGCATTGCGATTGAGTAGAGCCTGGTAAGATTGGCACGTTCTGTTTCCCGACATCTTTTCATCCTTGGTCTTGATCCAGGTTACTCTTGCTGCGTAGCCGATGAATTGATCAATGCCCCGATTCATGAGCGGGCGGACGTGAGACCGCACGGGAAGCGCGTACAGGAGCGGAGGGGGCGCCCCGATAAATATTACTGAGTCTCATAAGAAGCTTTTTTCTATATCTATTTTCTTTACAATAAACACAATTCTGTACTAAAATCATGCCAGTGATAATTAAAAAAGTTCCTGGAATGATTATTCCGGCAACAAGGGGTTCACAAACCCCAGGAGGTGATCGCTGGTCTGGTAGAGGAACGTCGGGACGTGCGGATGGCAGGGAGGGTTGAATGGGCATTCAACAGAATAAAGAAAAGGGGCGGGGCGGGTTCACGTTGATCGAGCTGCTGATAGTTATCGTTATCCTCGGCATTCTCGCAGGCATCGCGATACCGCAGTATTTGACCTATCTTGACAAGGCCCGGCTGACGGCATCGATTTCAACGCTCTCTTCCCTAGGGAACGACATAGAATCTTACCATCTTAGTAATGGCCAGTATCCCCTCTCGATTGATTGGGCCACTTATACCGACCAGAACGGCAACAGTATCCTTACCGCGATGACCCCAAGCATGTTCTATGGCAAGATAGAAAGTTGGCTGACCTACAGCACAGAAAACGATACCTACACCGTCACGGCGACAGCGACCGATAGCAAGCAGACGCTCCTGACGCTTTCGCCCACGGGTGTGGCTAGCAATTAGAGGGAGAGGACCAATGCGGAAACCAATGCGGAGAAATTACCTCGTTCACAAGGGTCTCCAGATCAAGTATGCGGTCATGGTCATTGCACTGCTGTTGATCTACACGATCATCCTGATGTCGGCAATCTTTGGACCGGCATTCCACATCCTGTCTTCCGGGCAGATTTCGCTCGCGGAGCGGGCCGAAACTGCGGAAGCCGTACTCCTGCTGAACAGCTCCATGTGGCCGTGGATCTGTCTGGTCGTCCTGCTTTTCGGAGGCATCAGCATCTTCATAACACATCGGCTGGCGGGTCCCGTCTTCGCGATCAAGCGGATGCTTAAGACTCTCGGCGACGGTGACTTTAGCGCGCGGATACGGCTGCGGAAGGGGGCCGAACTGCAAGACCTGGGAGATGCAGTGAATGATATGGCGGACCGGTACGAGTCGTTCGTGTCATCGCTTGATGAGCGGCTTCGGAATGTCGCCATCGAAGTACGCGCAATGGCGCGGCAGAATGAGGCGGTGAATAAATCATCGCTGCTGTCCGAGATTGAAGCCGTGGAGCAGCTCCTGGAAAAGTGCACCTTCAAGAAAAAGGAAAAGATCGAGACGCCGTGATTCGCCCGGATAATCTAATCGCCAGGAAAGAGGAAATCGAGGCGGCGAAGCGGCGCGCTCCCCTTTTGGATACTAAGGCAAAGCCTACCAACGCAGGGATGCTCTTGTAAAAAGATCCCAACGTTTTCTATTGCATATTTTCTGGTGGCATAGTGGCTGCCTCGTTAGCTTTATGAGCCACCCCGAGGTTCGTTGCGAAGGTCAACGCGTATTTTGCATCATTTTTTTACAAGAGACCATGCACACTTTCTGGATGTCTCATGCCCTGTGAAATAAACAAACCGTTTGGCGAGACTGATGTGTTTAAAGAATGATGCACTATTAGCCTTAACAAAAAAATCCCAGGGCAGCACCTGACAATACCACCTTTAGGGATGTGAAGCAAACATCTGAGAGGCAAATAATGCATTCAAGATTTGCACATGAAGTTCATATTCATCATTTGGATAAGAGATGCTCATGAAAATTTCCTGGTTTTCATTATACAAGGTTGTCCTTGCCCTCTGGGTCGGGGGCATGTCGATCTTCACGTTCCTGATCGCGCCGGTAATCTTTAAATCATATGGAAAAGATATGGCCAGCGATATTGTGGGGCACATCTTCCCGCGGTACTTCCTCTATGATCTCATCCTTGCAGCAGCGGCCCTCGCTTTGTTTTTTCTTTTATCTATCGAACGGAAGGCTTTTGCAAGCCGGCTTTCGCTTGTTCTCCTGGCAGCGGCCCTTATCGTCAACGTCTTTATTGTATTTAAACTCTATCCCGATGCGGTACAGGCGAAGCAGGAAGTGACCTCCTTTGAGCGGGAATCTCCAGACTCTCCAGCGAGAAGGAAATTTACGAGATTGCACGCCCTCAGCGCGTCACTGAATCTTTTTCTCCTTGTTGACGGAATAATGCTGTTGATGGCTGTCCCGGCGACAGAAAAGTAGCGAGAGGAGTCGTCTGGTGGAATCTCTGCGGGTTCACCAAAAATCTTTTCCTGCTGAAAGCGGGTATTTTTGCTCTTGCATTTCTGGCTAGGGCGTAAGGTGCATGTGACGTTTTTAATCCTCGTCATTAAATCGACTAAGCAGACTTGTAGGTAATGTGGAGTTTCATACAGCATGAGCAGAGGTGGAGACTTGACTTGGAAGCATGCGGCGCGCGCTCGAGGCTACCGATGCTTCCGGTTGAATATGAAATAACGCTGCATTGGCACCGATCCGGACCCACGATGAACTCGACCAGCAGATAGATTCCCTCAACCGCATCCGGCTGATACAATCAGCTGAGGATCAGAAAGAATAGGATGTTAGAACGAACACGACCGGACACCGGGAACTCTTACCCCCGAGCATTACTGCCAATTGAAATCGTCCGATAACATTACTCGCGGTAATTAAAAAAGGCAGGCTGCGCTGCAGCCTGCCTGATTGTCTGAGACATTAAAGTTCAACGACTTTTGCTCACCTCGTGAGGCAAGTATACTATCGAACGATGCGCAACTGTTACCCTTTTCTCGGTGGAGCCGAGGAATTCTGAAACTCCGTTCGACAGCCCTTCCCTCGGTTCGCGCACGCTACCACTCCTGAGCTTTCAAGCATTGCCGTCGGCGTTTATTCATGGATAGCTCCGAGTGATTCATACGTACGGCCCGAGAAATCCGTAATTCCATTTGCGATCTCGTCCGAATCGCGTAAACCGCCCGCTCCTGATCCCGAATCTTCCATCAGGGAGCCCGTCGCTTCCGCGGGAACAGACCCGAGTGATTCATACGTGCCGCCTGAGAAATCCGTAACGCCATTTGCAATCTCAGCCGAATCGCGTAAACCACCCGCTCCCGATCCCGAATCTTCCATCAGGGAGCCGGTCGCTTCTGCGGGAACAGATCCGAGTGATTCATACGTACCGCCCGAGAAATCCGTAACGCCATTCGCAGATTCTGCGTAGGCTGTTCCTAGGGCAAGAACAAATATCACTGATATAGTTACAACGAGAAGTTTTTTCATACGTGGTATCCTCCTTCACTTACTCTCCTTTAAAAAGCTGCCTTGTAGTCAATTCCAAGGCCTTATATTGATTCCTATTATATCATACTGAAACAGTCCTGTTTATCTTTTCTTTCTTGCAATTATTTTTTTTGATACTTTATTTGCAATATACGAGCGTCTTTCACGTTTGTCATTATTTCATTCAGCATAATGACTAGAACGCGACACCGGGTCTCTTTTGTGCGGCATCAACTGACAATTTAAGATCTCAACATCACCCTGGCCTGGTATCCTCGGACGGTGAAGGATCAGAAGAGACTGAAGAGGAAGTTATCGGTAGCCATGGAGCAATATGGCTACCGCCGAAGCGAGCTTGCTCGGCACATGGTCTTGGAGCCATGAAGAAATTATTGCTGTTCAAAAAGAGAAGCTCAGCTTGGATCAGCTTATTATTGTCCTTTTTTTTATCTTATCATAGCAATGCGCTGGATGGCACTATATTTAAAACTGTGACGGTCATGGTGTTAGTTACGACCCCTATTCGGCATCTCTTATTTATTGGTCGTCGTTCCAGTGGCGTTCGGCGTGCCAGATATGGTAGAACGGCGAATAATTCTCGCTGAAGTGTTCACTCCCGAATAGTGCCTGATGTCCACCCTTACTGCACCAGCTGGAAATTGAACCGTTCATATCTTCACTGATAATGAGCATGTGATTTACCTCAATGATATTCATCGCTGCTAGCCACGACCACAACTGACACCCTCGCATTTGCGCCCTGCAATTTGTTAACATACATATTTATTCCGGCTTCCTCACAACGCTAAGAAGTCTCTGGTATAATTATCGCCATGAATAATACCTCTTACGAAAGGAGCATATAGTATGAGAAAGATCACTGTTTTAGGATGCCTGATGATGGGGTTGTTCAGTTTATTCCTTGCACCAAAGGTATCATTCGCCGCCGAGCAAAAAGCGGCAGGCGGCAAACAAGCGCAAATCGCGCGAGGTCTATATCTTGTGACGGTAGCATCATGCAACGACTGTCATTCCCCCAAGAAAATGACCCCGATGGGTCCCGTCCCTGACGAGGCGAGGCTTCTTTCAGGGCAACCGGCGGACGAAAAACTGCCCGAGGTTCCGTTAAATATAATTGGCCCGGACAAATGGGGTGCAATAACCAACAACAATTTAACAGCGTGGGTCGGCCCTTGGGGTACGAGTTATGGGGCAAATCTGTCGCCTGACCGGGACACCGGTACGGGGGCCTGGAATGAGGAACTGTTCATTAGGATACTGCGCACCGGTAAATTTATGGCCTCCGGTCGTGACATCCTTCCGCCCATGCCCTGGTACAACTATGCCAAACTCCCGGATCGGGATCTCAAGGCAATTTTTGCCTATCTTAAAAGCATCAAACCAGTAAAGAACCTCGTGCCTGCTCCCGTTCCCCCTGCGTCTCCTCAGCGGTAATATTGAATCCCGAATTACCGCTACGAGGCCGGTCAGACATCGAGGAATCGTAAAAGATTTAAGAATATCTTAACTTGCAATTCCCTGTAGCCCGCTACAGGGGTCACCGCAGAGAAGGAATGGCTTAAGAAGCCGCGGGTTTCTCAATTAACAATCGCCTTACTCTCTCTCGGTACCCTGTCAGCTTGCCGGGGGGCGCTTCAATTGAAGGAGGATCATTATGGCTGAGAAGAAAATTATCGCGGTAGTGGGCGCAACCGGCGCCCAGGGTGGCGGCCTTGTTCGCGCTATCATGTCCGATAGGGGAGGCCCGTTCACGGCGCGCGCCCTTACGCGCGACCCTCATTCAGACAAGTCCAAGGCACTCGCCGCTCTCGGAGCCGAGATCGTGCAGGCCGATGTGGATGATGCGGCGAGTCTCCGGAGTGCCTTCGAGGGAGCGCACGGTGCCTATTGCGTCACTTTCTTTTGGGCGCACATGAAGCCGGAGCAGGAGCTCGCTGAGGCTCGAAGCATGGCACAGGCGGCCAAGCAGGCGAAGGTCGCCCACGTCATCTGGTCCACGCTTGAGGACACTCGGAAGCTCGTTCCCTTGAGCGACAACCGGATGCCGACGCTGGGGGGCAAGTACAAGGTGCCGCACTTCGACGCCAAGGGGGAGGCGGACAGGATCTTCGTCGAACTCGGTGTACCAACGACCTTCCTGCTCGCATCGTTCTACTGGGACAACCTTATCCTCTTCGGCATGGGTCCGAAAAAGGGACCGGACGGCAAATTGGCCATCACCTTCCCGATGGGCAGCGCGCGGCTTGCGGGCATCGCTGCCGAGGACATCGGCAAGTGTGCCTACGGCATTTTCAAGAAGGGGCAGGACCTCGTCGGCAAGACCGTCGGGGTCGCCGGCGAGCACCTGACCTGCGCTCAGATGGCCGCGGCGCTCGCCAAGGAGCTGGGCCAGCCGGTTCGGTACAATGAGATCACTCCGGAGGTATATCGCGGATTCGGCTTCCCGGGTGCGGACGATCTAGGCAACATGTTCCAGGTCTATCGCGATTTCGAGAAAGAAGTTTGCGGCGCGCGCAAGCTGGACGTGTCCCGCTCGCTCAATCCCGAACTGCAGACGTTCGAGCAGTGGCTTGCCAGCAATAAGGGCAAAATCCCGCTCGAGTAGACCGAGGGAGTCTTGACGCGATGAGGCACCCCGAGCCGTCAAGGTCGGAATGGCGCCGCCAAACGACTGCCTGATGCTAGCGTAGAAATAGGTAGAGAGTGAGGAGTGAACACCTCCCCCCAAGTCATCGTCTTACCTACAAACTGCATTTATTGATTGTTTCGATCAAGGAGAACCACACACTTATAGCATGTCGCACGTTACAAATGAGGTACTACCTTTGAATTGCGGAATGAATCAAACATGACGACCATAACCTGAACTCTGTGAGCCAGGAAATCGACAATAAAGCCCGGCTGGTTAATTCTATCATCCGGGCTTCAACGTTTGTTGTTCCGTCTCCGGAGTTTTCAGGCACTCATGCCCCTCCTCCGTTAAGATGTTTACCCCAAAGGCCCTTTAGGTGATGAACCCCCTACGTTATCCGGATTCGACGTTTAATATCGTGACTTCGAGCATGATTTTGTCATCATTTACCATAGCCCTCGTTTTTCTCCGCCATCTTCGGTTATCTTAACCACCCGTAAGCTGCCCTCCGCAAGAAACTGCACGTCATCAGAGGAACTACGCAGGGGAGAGGCGAAAGTGTCTTCTTCCTGGCATTGCTTCTTTGTGATCTGCCGAAGCCTCAGCCCCTGTCAGGGCCAACCTGCAGGTCACATCGACTATCGCGTGAGCTTCTCCCTTGCTCATGTCGTTTGTCTGATAATAGATATAGTCCTCAACCATATTGCACAGCTCTTTTCGGGGAATGTCCGTCTTCAATTCAAGAACTTCCTCTTCAAACAACTTGGCAGCATAAGGAGCTACCTCTTTCTTATCTATCCTGTTCATAGAGCCTCCCTTGAGGCCTGCAAACCGGCGGAACATACCTTCTTCTCCGGAGCCCCTTGCGAACTTACGAGAACGTTTCAGGGTCAGGCCTATTACTTGAATTTTTCTCCTTTCATTGCAAGGAGGGTAAATCTTTCACGGGTGTAGCCTCGTGACACTGTGCACGCCAATTAAGCGGCACGTCTTGCCCCGGCAGGCTTCAAGCCTAATTTATTTCTGATCTCCCGTGCTGGGGCGCTCGTTGCATACACCGCCGTTCCCACGTCGAACATTTTCGAGGTGCTCAAGCCTCCTACGACAACAGGGTCAAGTCCCGCATGCTTCACAAGCTCGGCGGCAGCTTTCAAACCCTCCTGGTCGTCGCTGGCTATCGGAATCCCGATCCTCTCTCCTTTTCTGGTGACTGTTTTTTTGAGGTCTTCAAAATAAACCGTATTGAACGCCCGTACTATTCTTGCGCCCGGCAGCAGACGGGCCACCACGGTGCCGGTACCACCCGCTTCTCTTCGTGCCTCTTCTGCAATCACCCCATCTCTCTCAGGATAAGGATTCGATGTGTCGATCACGATCTTGCCCTTTAAGGCGTCCTTTATTTCAGCGTCAAGCACCGGGAGCGCTTTCAAAGGAAGCGAGAGCACGATCACATCTCCAAATGCAATTGCCTCGGCGATGCTCCCGGCGCGGGCTTTGAGCCCGGTTGTCTTCACAAGGTCTTGGAGGGAATCAGGATGTCTTGAACCGTAGAAGACCTCGTATCCTGCCTTTGCTAACAAAATTCCAAGGGTTCCCCCGATATGGCCTGATCCAACAATACCGATTTTATTTATTTTCATGTCTTTAGCTCCTTTTTTGAACAATTGAGCGTGGTGAGACCTGGATAATCAACTCTTCTGATTAAAAGATATCACAGCCTGAATTAATAACAATGCAACAAAAGTATATATCTGGCAATTCCTTCAGCCTAACAGTATGAACCCGATAGGCCGTTTAGTCTGCCGTGGTACCAATACTTCCTGCCTACAGTCTCAGCTATCACTGAAAAGATTGACGCTCCCCATGGGAAGCAGAAGCGATTGCAGACAGCAGTCAGTCTTATTGCATCTGATGGCGGGATTCAGACTAAACTTTGTCATTATTTGATTCATAGCAGGCCGTGGTACTTCCTCTTCTAAGTAAGTTGTCAAGTTTTTTTGAGACAGCTCATCCATTAAAGTCGTGTGGTTGTCGAGCTTCACCTTCATGATCCCTTTACCTAACTTCTTTTATTCTTTGAGCCTTGATGGAAATTCGTGCGGGACAGTATTTCGAGCAAGAGAGATCAAGATAGACTCCCTGACCATCCAATAAAGGAGTCTCTTATCACCCCGATGAAAAAGTGGCTTTTATCCTTCACTCTACGCTAAGAAACTTAGTGCTGTCGATCGGATTATAGCTTGCAACATGCGGTTATCAGCATAAGGATAAATCATGAAAGCGACAGAATTATCTGAGTTCAAGTTCAAAGAAAGGTTATCATCGGGGAATTGCCGGCTTCCGAATCATTATGTTAACGTGTTGGGTGACGGAAGTCTTTGACCCGCCCTGGAGGAGTAGACCTCCGGGCAAACAACCCGAAGGTCTTTATAGTTGGATCTCATGCGATACCTGGGAACCCGTTCACACGTTCGTCAGAAAGAGCTGTTTCGATTCCTGGAGGGCTCTCTCAGTCTCTCTCTGCGTCGGTTTCCCTGTCCGCTCACTTTTTAAACTTCTCCTTCGCTGCAGCGACGGCGTTCTTAAGATCTGCCCATGACGTTTCCGCGCCCGCCTTCAGCGTGTCCCAGGCTTCGGTGCTCGCACCCTTCAGCTCCTGAAGTTTCTGCGTCGCGGCATCCCGCTTATCCTTAAGTTGTCTGATATGGTTTTCATACCCGGTTTTCACATCGGCCTTCGTTGTACGGGCCTTTGACTCAAACTCATCGATCTTGACGGACCACTCTTTGAGCTGCGCTGCTAACTTGTCTATATACTCTTCTCTGCTCTTCATACCGTTTCCTCCTTTTACATGTCTGCGTATTGTCAAAATGCTACGACTACATCTTCTGATTTCTCTTTTTTCCCCTGGCGGTTCTCAAGAATGAACTTGCCTCCCCGCTCGAAGATAGTTTTGTGGAGCTCGCAGATCAACATATATTAAAGAATGGCGCACAATAGCGATAGAAATCGCTCACCTCGCCTTCCTTTTCCTGATCTCTGCAAGGAGAACTTCTGGAATGGGCCGGCATCCACATTGCTTCACATGTGCCGCGTGCCAACGTAGTCTTTCTTCGAGCGAGGCCTTCTGTGGCATCTTGTTTGCCTTATGCCATTCCCTGTTCATCGTCCCCTCCGCATGTTACTCAGCAACACGGCTGACAGACCGATGATGCAAATTCCTGAAGGTAACCTGCATTTCTCAATGCCATCTGCATATCAAGCTTCCGGAAAGTTTTTATGTTCTCCGGAACTTTTTCCACACTAGGAAGGGCAACCGATGGCAACTGAGATGCAACTGCGCCGTATGGAATCTTCAGGTCGAAATTATGGCAAGACAGGCAATAGGTCCATGACGCGGTGTGACCGTGATGGCATGCCGTGCAGCTGACGTTGCCGAGATGAGATTTGTGAGGATTAATCGCGTGGTTAGACTTTTCCGCCATCGTTGCCAGAGAGCCGTGGCACTGGATGCACTGTGCATTGACAGCGGTCTCGTTATCGTCGACGACGGTCTTTTCGCCGTGGCAGGCGGCGCAGTCGATCGCTTTTGCCACATGCATACCTGCCAGAAAAGCATCGTGAGACTGCTCAGCCTTGCCTGCACCGGCGTCCGCCCAGAGCGATGATGCGCGTAGCAGAAACAGTGTGATAAGCAACCAGGTAAATTTTTTTGTCGTCTTCATCCTGCTCATCCTCTCCATCCTTCGCCACCTCTTCACCACGATGGGCCGTGCCCGGAATGCCCCTCATTGGCCTCCGGTTTTCTCGGGATAGATCATCCTCAACGTTAGGGCAGGCCATTCATGATCCTCGGTTGAGGTGTCACGCCACAATCACCACTGCGACGTCAGTAGCTCTTGATCCAACCGCCGTCCGGTAAAAGTGTATGCCGTTTATCTTGCTCTTCGCTTTTTAGCTGCCTCTATTCTTGCATTTTCCATCATGTGCCGGGCAACCTCGTTTGAAATTTCATCTTTTAGATTGTCCAGGTCGCTATCACCCGCATCAAGTTTTTGTGAATAAACCATGTTGCCTTTTATCTTATTCCTCAGCTCTGAATGAAATTTGATGACATTCGCGCTTTTTGCTTGTATATATTTATTTCCGAACTATGCATTCATGTTCATTTTTTTGCAACCATTATGTCTTGCCTCCATTGTTCAGACCCTTCACTTTGCCGTATATTCGAAGAGCTCTTTCTTTATTTTAGCATGAGAGAAAATTATGAGAGGAGTATTTTTTAGGGCATTCCAACAAACACAGAATGTGACCAGGTACGTTCCAAAAAAGACAAGTTCCCGTAAAGATCACGACAAAATACAACCGATTCAGTACGTTATACAGAGACTGCAGCGGTCAAGCACGATAAACGCAGGTGTCGGCAGACTCAGCAGGCTTTCTCAAACCGAAGCTGTGAGATGAGTATGGTTCGTAGAGATGGGTCGATGTTCGGGTCAATAGTGTTCGTTTCTTTTTTGCATGTCTGGTTTGCCGCGCGCAGGCTTGTCGGAAAGTCACAACACTTTCAAAAATGATATAATATTTCAGTGTATCTATAACTAATACTACCTGAAAGATGTGTTTGAAAATCATAAAGCATAATTAATCAACAGGGGAAAATTTATTAGCCGGCAAATGATGCATATGGGATTTGCCTCAATGATTCGGGTTTGGTCTATCGGGATCGGAACAGCAGAATATCATATATTTGCGAAGCTTTCTGAGATAGATGCCCTTCTCATTGCTTCAATGATTTTGACTGAAATGAGCAGATCGATATTCTCGAAACGGACAGTTCTAAGTTGTTTATTGCCTTTTCTGCACTCTTCATTTGCGTTGCTTTCCCTACTTTTAATTTATGCGGCACTTTTGCGCCACTATCCATAGGTTTCTTCATAGATTCCGTTTTAATAGGGATAGTGATACGGATGATTAATAATCAACTCCTTCCTGCACTATTGCCTTAAAATTTTTCGCTGAACATAATATTACATTTGTACTGATATTCTTCAGCTATTAGGCGGAAAGGTGTTCTGTAAAAAGCAAAAAAACGATCACCGAAGCACACAGGCACTATGCTCCAATGAATATCAACGGCCGCGCTCAAGCCACGTGGATAGCCATGGCTCGCAGTCATACACAAAGCTCAGCCTGCACATGGTTCAGGTAACCCTACGCACACCAAAAAGGCTTACTATCTTCAGAGGAAGTCGCCGAATAAGAACGATGAGAAAGATCCGACGTGTTATCGCCGACAGTATAGCGCCTGGCGACGTCTTTCATCAATCAGGACTGTCGGGCCTTAAGAAATAAGAGGGATAAACAAACAATGACAAAAGGCAAGAGGGAGGCACTCGACATACGGTTGCCTGTTTTTCAGGGGATCTTTCCCATAAAAGGATCCCGGATGCTGACAGATATCATAGCCGGCCTCACGCTGGCGGCGCTCGCTATTCCTGAGGTGATGGGCTATACAAAAATCTCCGGTACGCCGGTAATCACGGGCCTCTATACCATCCTCATTCCCATGACCCTATTCGCACTTTTCGGCTCATCGCGGCACCTCGTCGTCGGTGCCGACTCTGCCACTGCGGCCATTCTCTCAGGCGCTCTCGCCGGGATTGCCGTGTCCGGATCGGCCGAATGGCTTGCACTGGCAGAAGTCCTTGCGTTCCTGTCGGCTGGTTTCCTGATCATCGCCCGTATTATTCGCCTGGGATTCCTTGCGGATTTTCTGTCTCGAACGGTGCTCATAGGGTTCCTGTCAGGCGTAGGTGTCCAAGTTTCTCTCGGCGAAATCTCGAGTATGTTAGGGCTACCTGGAGGAGGGCATGACCCATTCCACAAGATCATCAACGATCTACACCAGGTCGAACAGACGAGTTTCTATTCCCTGGGTGTCTCCGTGGCTGTGCTGGCGATCATCATCGGAGCGAAAAAGATTTCGAAAAAGATCCCTGGCGCGCTCATAGCTGTGACAGCTGCCATTGTAGCCAACTCGGTGTTCAATTTTGAAGCTCATGGCGCACATGTTCTTGGCGCGGTTCCGAGCGGCCTGCCGGAGATCGGCCTGCCGGACGTCCATTGGGATAACGGCCTTATCCTGAAATTGCTTCCCACCGCTTTCGCAATGTTCGTGGTGATCCTGGCCCAGAGCGCAGCGACGTCCCGCGTCTATGCGACCCGCTACAGCGAGCGCTTCAGCGAAAATGTGGATCTGGTAGGCCTTGGCCTTGCCAATATCGGAGCCGCGTTGAGCGGGACGTTTGTGGTGAACGGAAGTCCGACCAAGACTCAGATGGTCGATAGTGCGGGTGGTCGCAGTCAGCTCGCGCAGATTACCACAAGCGTCATTGTCTTGTTGGTATTGCTGTTTCTGACGGGTCCACTGGCCAGCATGCCAATTGCCGCCCTCTCAGCGGTAGTCTTCCTGATCGGTGTTGAACTGATCGATGTCAACGGGATGCGAAAGATCTGGGTACAACGCCGGCCTGAATTCTGGGTGGCGTTGATCACGGCCATCGCGGTGGTCTGCGTCGGCGTCGAGCAGGGCATTCTCCTTGCGATGGTACTATCACTCATCGAGCACGTGAGGCGAAGCTACCGATGTAAGAACGCTGTGCTCGCACCTGACGAGATAGGTGGCTGGCGGTCATTGCCGGTGAGCACTCCCGAACAAATACGGCCCGGCCTGCTGGTATATCGCTTCAGTCACACGATGTACTATGCAAACGCCGAACAGCTTTCAAGGGAGGTCATCGAACTCGCAAACGGGGCACAGCCCCCTCTGGTCTGGCTCTGTATCGAGGCGTCAGCGATTGCGGATGTAGATTTCACTGCGGCATCCACCCTTCGCGATATCCACAGCACGCTGAAGAAGCAGGGGATCCGGATCGTGTTTTCCGAAATGATCGACCTCGTCAAGGCTGAGTTGGACAAGTATGAGCTTACCAAGCTGTTTGGGAAAGACGCCTTCTACGAGACCATCAATGCAGTAGTAAGCGCATATGACAAGAGGTTGGTGAACAACGAAGAAAGAAAATGAACACGTCAGTCCAAATGTTCCCTAAATAATGAGAACGAGTTTATCTATCGATACACTTAGGGCCCGTCACGTAAAGTCAGGTCACTATCCCCTCTCCCACCGTCCAAATAATGCAAAGGTTTATATCCTGTAACCATGTTTATTACGCTTAAGGACCCAAACAGGCAGTTAGAAAAGTTAGAAAAAGAGGGCTACAGGTTACACTGTAATACCTTAAAAGGCTTGGTAGCGGGGACAGGATTTAAACCGGCGACCTTCGGGTTATGAACCCTCTAACGATCGGCCAGTACCAGTCGCACATTTATGGCTCATGAGCAAAGCAATTAATCCTGCCCATCCAGGAGAAACCTTGAAAAAGGATTTTTTATTTAGCTGGGCTCTTCACTCGGACTAAAAGCATCCTATCCCCTCCCGCTTCTGAAAGGACGCAGTTTTAAAGATACCTCAGGGGTGACTCCCGTTTATATACTAGGTGCACATAACAAGGGGGAAGGAATCCTATCGGTCCCCTTGTGTTATTTCCCGTCAACAAGACCACTCTCTCCTCTACCATACAATTCTGCATAATCACAGCATTCAGGTTCCCAGCCGGAGATTCTGGATGGGAACCGAGAAGTACCGTGCCAGCATCAGTTCAGCGTAAGCGTCGTGGTGCCGCTCACGCCACCTCTCATACGTGCCGTTATGGTAACAGTGCCTGCACTCAAACCTTCCACCTGCCCCTTTCTATCTCTAAAATAACCGTTGAACGCCGCGATAGAACGATTTGAAGAAGTCCAGGCCAGGCTCCAGGAATTGGTCAGATTCTGCGTTACGCCGCCGAAATAGTACGCGGTTGCTGTGAGTTGCAGCGTCTGCCTGACTTGAATACTTGGGTTGACCGGCGTTATTACGATACTCTGCAGCGTGGCCGATGGTACGGTGAGCTGGGTCTTCCGGTCACGATTCCCCCGGCTTTAGCAAAGTGGCGCTAATGCTTGTCGCATCGGTGCAAATGTGCGTCACTAGGCCATTGGAGTGGAAGGCTTTCCTGATTTCAGCAATCCTCTTGTTTGAAGACTTCCAGGTCACCTGGGTGGTCAGGTCCTTAGGGGAGGAATCCGAAAAGGTTCCCATCGCCGTGAATTGCTGGGTCGCCCCGATGGAAATCGTAGCATTGCTGGGCGTGATCGTGATGGTTTTCAGGGTAACAGTTGCTACGGTGAGAGTCACCGAAACGGTATTGGTAACAGTCCCCGATACCGCCGTTATGAGAGTTGTCCCGGCTCCGACCGATGTCGCCAGCCCGTTGGTGGCTCCCGCATTACTGATGGTCGCAACGGCGCCGTTTGATGAATTCCAAGTCACGAGCGCGGTAAGGTTCTGGGTCGTGCTGTCAGAATAGGTACCGGTCGCGGTAAACTGCAGCGAAGTTCCCAGGGCGATCTGGGAAGACGCGGGCCGTTATGACGATGGATGACAGCGTTGCTGAAGTTACGGTGAGAGTCGAAGTTCCCGAAATGCTTCCGAGCGATGCCGTGATTGTCGTCGAACCGAGTACAACGGGGGTAGCCAGGCCGTTGGAACCCGCAGCGTTGCTAATGGCTGCAACATCTGTATTCGATGAGCTCCAGACCACCCCTCTCGTCAGGTCCTGCACGGAACCACCAGAATAATTGCCGCTCGCTGTAAACTGCTGGGGTAGTCCCATCGGGATGATCGAGTTGAACGGCACGACATCAATCGACTGCAGCGTTACCGTTGGCGCGTCAGCCGTAAGCGTGGTGCTGCCCGAAAAGCCACCCAGGGTAGCGGTGATCGTGGCTGTTCCCGCTCCTATAGAGGTCGCCAGTACACTGGAATACCATTAAATATTGTATATAACATAATAAAAGTTTATTAATAATTTTTTGCTGTATGCATTTCATACTGTTTTACTGTTTCTGGCAGTATTCCGTTAGAAATCTATTAGAAACTCAATCGCCTCAATAATCAATTACTATTACAAATACTTATCCTTTTCGCATGTACACGCGGAAGTGGCTTTGTGGCGGTCCCGCAAAGAAGGATGCCCAACGTTTTCTTATCGAAAAGCTTGATGCGTTAAACAACGGCACATACCGCGAATCTTCCGTCATCCCCTTTGATCCGTTCGGGGATAAATGATAAATGGATGAAGAATTATGCCGAGAAGAACGTACGATCCAATACTCGCGCCCCAGTATAAAGACATCATCAATCTTCTATTAAAACCTGCATTTGGACTTTGTAAAGTGAAACAAATCACGACAGGCATGCTACAGGAGGTTAGTACAGACAGGCTTAATTAAGTATTGAACGAAACCAAGTGGGCTAAGTACAGCCTCATTTCGATACCATTCAAGAATGCCGTGTTGAACAATGTACCTTGATACCACGTCAGCTCGCTGCGGGGTGTTCACTTAACTTTGATATAATTCGCGATATAATGATTCTGAAGGATTTTGCTTAATTTAACCGCACATTGAAATTACGATCAGTTTTCGCTACAGAAAGAGGCGTTTCATGAAAATCAGTATTATATCCGATACCCACTTTGGCCATGAGACCTGTACCCTTGTTCAGAAACAAGGTGATAGTATCGTCATGGGACCGAAGTATGACGCTTTTCTAAAAGCCGTAGGTACGGGAAACGATTACCTTGTTATGGTCGGGGACGTACTCGATTATTCCAGAGCGAGTTATGAACACGCCTATCAGTATGCCCAGGTATTCTTTCAACAGATACAACGAGATGGGATTGCGCATCAAATAATCTATATCGCGGGAAATCACGACGCAGATATCTGGCATATCGTTCAGCAACAACGCGCCGTGATTAACAGACTGCTCCATGGGAAACTTCCGGTACCATTCGAGCACTCCGTGGCCGGAATCATCGACGACCGACAGGGCAGTCCCCACCGGGGTTTTACTCTAAGCAGCGGTTCTGCAAAAACATCGGAACTAAAGTACGGCGGTATGTTCCTTGACTCTATAACCGGCACCACGAGTCCGACGGTATTCAATTTTGTCTTTCCGAGCCTCTATATCGTAACTGATGAGGAAAGCATCATCGTAACGCACGGGCACTATCTTGAACCTTATTGGTCTATTCTCGGAGAACTGTTAATGAAGATCGTATCAGATGACTTGAATGTCAAAGAAATCGACTCTGAAACGATGGTGGAACTGAACTTCCCCTTCAATCAGCTCGGATGCACGGGCATAGGACATACGGGAGTGTTGGCCAGTCTAGCACGCCAGATCGAACGGCAAATAAACGATCGGGACCTGGCGCATATTCAGAAATACCTGGATCGCTCGATCACAGTAATAGATAATGCCGCGAATTTAGGGTGGGTCAAAAAGGTGATCGCACATTACGCTATGCATAAAATGGAAGAACACATCCTGGACGCTCTTAAGAATTCACAGAAGTCCCACTATGGCACGGACTTTCTTTCCAAACAAGAAGTACAGGATAGATTCCGACGGTTCTATAGTGCTTGTCTGCTTGAAATTAAAGCACTAAATGATGCGATGAATCTCGGCATGCCGAAGCCGCGGAAATTCGTTTTTGGCCATACTCACCGACCGATTGCGTGGAACGACCCTCAGCCACCCACTTTGGAAACAGCGTCTAAAGCTGCCCCACAAGCCGTGACGCTGTACAACACCGGCGGCTGGCTCGAGGATGAGGGGAAGTTTTGCGGCGCTGAAGTGTTCATCCATGAAACAGAACGCGGGTTCTCGTCGGTTTCCATCCGATAAACAAGGATATAATAATAAGTGAAACAAAGAGGAAAATTCGATAGTCGTATTGATGTTATTTTCAGAAGGGAATCTTGATTTTTTATGTCAGGTATTGGTACATATTGAGCCCTGCGATGGTCTTTGCGATGGATGTCAGCTGGATTGTTAGGCCTTACCGCACTTATTGTCTGTGTTCAAGGCGGGACACTAGGTCCTGCAATGAAATAAAGGAGGAAACTTCCAGAAAAAACTTGACATCCTTTTCGTCGTCTGATATAAGTCGCCAAGAGTCGTCATGTTGAATTATATCGCAATAATGATTCAAAAAGTCAGGAGGTGATGTCAATGGACGGTGGCCCAAGTAGCCTACATACCATGTGCGAGATAACTATCTCGATGCTGTCGGCAATAACGAAAAGAATGGGCCGTCCGTTGCTCGCCTCTCTCATGCCTCTCTCCTCCTAGTCCTAGCGGCCGTTCTCTTCTTTCCATTATTTCCGATAGCGCTTCCTGTGCCATGCAGAATACTCATAAGCGCATGGTCCGTGAATGTTTATTGTTCACGGTGCACTCAGACAGCGGAGGTAC
>Ga0187771_10000087_pt1 | contig 43634 bp, 23 predicted proteins | sample 0116_SJ02_MP15_1_FD_133139 | JGI IMG/M metagenome (GOLD analysis project Ga0187771, IMG submission 133139) | Tropical peat soil microbial communities from peatlands in Department of Meta, Colombia - 0116_SJ02_MP15_10_MG | ecosystem: Environmental > Terrestrial > Soil > Wetlands > Peat | place...
CAACACACCCAAGTTATAGTGGGCGGTGAAATCGTCGGGGTCAATGGTGAGGATATGCTCGAAGTTCTGCCGAGCCTCGCCATATTGTTTTTGCTGAAGCCGGATCGTGCCCAACAGTCCTTCCGCCCGGGTGTAGTAGGGCATGATGGCGAGGGGCGCCTGAAGCTCACGCGCGGCGTCATCCATCCGTCGGAGTTCAAATTCGCTCAGGGCCAGGTTGAAGTGCGCCTGGGCGTTAAGGGGATCCGATTTCAGGACTTGCTGGAATTCCTTCACAGCCTCCGCGTGCTTTCCCAGCCGCTGGTCGTTCAGCCCGAGAGTCATCCGAACGTCCGTGAGGCCCGGATAGGCGCCCAGCAAGCGCTCCAACAGAACATCAGACTCGCTTACCTTTCCCGCCGAGCCCAGGGCGATGGCGCGGCCGTACTCCTCAAAAGGCTTGATCCGATCTTTGGGATCAGCCCCGGTTTCAAGCGGGACAGGGTGGTGCGCACTCAGGGCGAGGTAGCCGAGCGAGCTCAGCTTGGCGGCCGCCTCAGGATCCAGGACGTTTTCTCCGGTCCCGTGCTCCGGATGAAATCGCGTCCGCAGGGCGAGCAACTGCTCGCGCGCCGCCAAGGCCAGCGACCGTTTCCCGGAATAAAGATTCTTCGTCTCGTTTGGATCTGCAGCGAGGTTGTAGAGTTCGCGCCGGGGCGCCTCGATGTATTTGTAGTTGTCCAGCCTTAAACTCCACAGAGCGCTGGTGCCGAAGTGCCGGTGCCCGTATATGCTCTCGCTGTAAACCGCGCGCCGAGCCGGAACGGTTTTTCCGAGGTCGAACAAGCCGCGCCCCTGGAACTGCGGCGGCTGGGGGATGCCCAGGTATTGCAGGATCGTGGGCGCCACGTCGATCAGACCGGCGGGGGCTTCCACGCGCGGGCCAAGCCTCTTCGTGCCAGCTGGCCAGTGGATGATCAGCGGCACCCGCAAAGTGCTCTCATAGATGAAATAGCCATGCGTCCCCTCGCCGTGGTCTCCCAAACCCTCGCCGTGATCGGACGTCAAGACCACCAGGGTCTCTCCCAGCAGGCCCTTTTGAGAAAGGAACCCCCAGAGGCGGCCTACCTGCTCATCGTCGTATTTGAGTTCGCCGTCATATCCGCCGCCGAAGTGTCCCCGCTCCGCCGCGGGCAGGTTATACGGCGTGTGAAGATCGTAAAGGTGAATAAAAACGAAGAAAGGGCGGGAAGGGCTCGCTGCCATCCATTCGGTGGCGGACCGCACCACTTCTTCGCCCAGCCGCTTGATATCGCCGACGTCGGTGGTTTTTTCCTTGTGGAGGTTGAAGGGACTGTCGAAAACATCGAACCCCTGGTTCAACCCAAATCGGGAATCCAAGACAAACCCGCCCACGAAGGCCGCGGTCCGGTATCCGCGTGATTTCAACAGCGTCGCCAGGGTGACGGCGCCCGCGCGCAACTTTTCCCCGTTATCTTCGACGCCGTTGTAGAAGGGATAGGTTGAGGTGAAGAGCGACACGTGCGAAGGAAACGTTAGAGGTATCTGAGAGTCGACGGCGGAAAAGAGAGTACCCTCTGACGCGATACCGTCGATGTGGGGTGTTTGGACACGGCGATAGCCATAACAACTGAGATGATCGGCTCGTAAGGTGTCAACCGAAATCAAAATGACCGAAGGAGTGGCTGGGGCCGGGATCGCCCTTGCGGCAGCACAGCCGTTCGCGACCCCCGCCAGGGAGTACAGCACCCACACGGCGGTACAAAGACTCAAGACGGGGAAATGCCCGTTCCGTTTTGTTCTTCCTAAGCTCACTGCGCGCTGCCGGGCGCCTGCCAGCCGGCGGGCTAATCGTGCCGGAGATGCGCGTCCGCCGGGATCAAATCGCAGAACCCCCAAGGATCATGGAGTCTCCGAATCTGCATCAGCCAAACTAATTGTACTCGTCGAGCGATGAACCGGAAAGATGATAAGATTGCTCGCCGGCGACACATGGAGCAAGCATGGATCAGCGGCACATTTAGAAGTCGGGGTGGAACAATTTTCCTTGCCGTCCTGCTCTGCTGTGTGAGCCTTCTCGCCAACTGCCCACTGCTTGCCAGCGCGCCACTACCTCAGGAAACAGTCGCGGACTTGGCGGCGCAGGCGGACCAACTGGAGTCCCGCGGTAAATGGGACGAAGCGGCGGAAATTTACCGGAAGATTTTGAAAATCGACCCTCGCTCCGTCCCTGCCCTCAACGCACTCGGCGTGCTTTATGTGCGACAAAACAAGTTCGCTGAGGGACTTGCTTCTTACCGCAAAGCGCTCGAAATCAGCCCTCACGAGTTCGGAACTAACCTGAACCTTGGCATCGCCTACATCAAAATGCAGGACTACCAATCCGCCACTGTCCCCCTCAGCGAGGCCACCCGCCTGAAGCCTGCCGATCTGCAAGCAAGAAAGCTCTTGGCGCTGGCGCTCGTCGGGCAAAATAATTACCTGGACGCCATCCCGCATCTTGAAGAAGCGCTGGCACTCGACCCGAGCGATCTGGGTTCGACTTATCTGCTTGTTCGCGCCTATCTCGAGACGAAGAAGTTCGACAAGGCCCTCCCCGCTTTCCAACATCTGGAGGCTCTTGATCCGAGTTCGCCTTGGATCCACATCTTGAAAGGCCAGGCCTATGACGGCACCGGGGCCTACAACCAAGCCGTGGAGGAATTCCAGCAAGCCCGCAATCAAATTCCAGGCGATGCCACGGTCCACTTCTCCTTGGGCTTCATGTACTGGAAGCTCCTCCGATTTTCCGAGGCGATACCTGAACTCCAGGAGGCGCTCCGGCTCGACCCGAAGTTCGACCAAGCCGCGTATTACCTTGCTGACAGTTATCTCGGGGACCAAGAGCCCGCCAAGGCCCTGCCCCTCCTGCAGAATCTGGCCAAAGGGGCCCCGCAGGAATTTCGAGTCCGCCTTGGGCTGGCCAAAGCGCTGGAAAAGCTGGGCCAGGAGGAAGAGGCTGTGGCGGAGTTTCAGGAAGCGATCCGCCTGGACCCTGCGCAAGCCGAACCACATTATCTGTTGGGCCGCACTTATCAGAAGCTGAAGCGAATGGCTGATGCTCAGAAAGAAATGGAAGCAGCTCAAAGGCTGCAGGCCGAGAAGCGTGCCGGACAGGAGAGTCTGCTGAATGCCACCGGCGCACGTGGGGACCCCGCTCGCGAATTGGGCCTGGTGCCGGCTCCGGGAAAACAGCCGGGGGATAACAAGCAGTGAACCGGGAGCAGGACGACCTCGCGGAGCCAGGAGTCTGGAAAAAGCCCGCGATGCCAATCTGATCTTTCGCTTCTGATCTCCCAACAAGCACGAGGCAATAATGGCCAACTACCCTCATCCGATGCCTGGACGCATTCTCTGGTTGGGGTGCGTTCTGGTCTTCATGCCGGCCTGGCTCTGCGCGCGGGCGGGCCCGACGGAGAATGTGTCAATCATTCCCCCAGAGGCCGAAGACGCAATCACGCGGTTCGCCATTCAGGATTTGACGCGTTACTTAAGTGAAATCACCGGACAACCCATCACGCTTGGCAACGCTTCCGCAACGCACCGTATTTTTGTAGGTAAAATCGCACCGAACCTGGCGCCGGCAGCGGCCCAAAGACTTCGGGAGGAACTGGCGAAGTTCGACGGGGACGGATTCATTCTTCGCCGGTTCGGTCCCGATGTGGTGATTTTGGGAAAAGGGACGCGCGGCAACCTCTATGGCTGCTACGCCTACCTGGAGCGGCTGGGCGTGCGCTGGTATTTTCCCGGAAAGCAGTTTGAAATCGTCCCGCATCGAAGCCTGGACTGGACGTTGTCCCTCGACGATTCGGAGTCTCCGGCCTTTCGCGAGCGGATCCTCTTTTACTGGCCGAACAACTACACCTCCGTAGTGGATTGGATCGACTTCGCGGCGAAGGCGCGGCTGAATCGCATCGCCTTTCACTATACCTGGCCGGCTCGTGATTGGTACATCAACCTGCGCAACGAGCTCTTGCCCGAAGTGAACAAACGCGGCCTCGAAATCGAAGTGGCGGGCCACTTCCTGTCATCCTTTTTGCCCCGCACCCTTTATCCCGAACATCCCGAGTGGTTCCGTATGAATCGGGAAGGCCAACGGGTGGCGGACTTCAATTTCAATCCCTTTAATTCCGATGCGCTCCAGTACCTGGCGATCGGAGCGCTGAATTACCTTTTGCAAATGCCGGAGGCAAGGCTTTTCCACCTTTGGGCCGACGACATTGAAGGCGGCGGCTGGAGTCTCGAGCCAGGGAAAAGCGAATACACGCCCTCCGACCAGGCCTTGCTGGTCAGCAACTACCTCGTAGGACGATTGCGGCAGAAGCTGCCCGGCGCTCAACTGGCGTTTCTTGCCTACCATGACACGGTCTATCCACCGCAAGTTGTTAAGCCAGAGCCGGGGGTCGTGTTCTTTTACGCCCCGCGCGAGCGCTGTTACGCGCACGCGCTGGACGACGCGCAGTGCCCGCTCAATCAGAAATACAGCCAGGCTCTGGAGCGCGCGCTGCCGTCTTTCGGTGCCGCCAACGCGGAAGTCTTCGAGTATTACGCGGATCAGATCCTGTACGAAAATCTCACCAATCCGCCTTTGCCCGACGTCCTTGCCGCCGACGCGCGGTATTATCACCGGCTGGGAATCCCCGCCGTGGGGGCGCTGATGACCAACACCAGCAACTTTCTTGCCCCCATGGCGAACCTGTTTCTTTATGCCCAAGCCCTGTGGGACCCCCATCGCGACCTGGATTTGTCACTCAACGAGTACGCCGCGTTGTATTTTGGAGACGCCAGCCTGGCGGAGTATTTCCATCAACTCTCCAGCGGCCTTAAGGACGTTTTGAAAATCTGCCCATACAACCACCCCGGCTCGGCATGGGACAACCTGCGCGTGGACGAGGAGACCGACGAAGCGCTGGCCTATCACGTGCGCGGCCTGGAGGAGGGAATTCGCGGGCCTCTCCTCCAAGCTTCTACGCTCCTCGATGGTGCCTTGTCCCGCGCCGGAAATGAGACCTACCGCGCGCGGCTGGCTGGCGAGCAAGCCTCCATGCGGTTTTCGCTCCTGCAAGCCAGGCTTTATTACCACTTGCTGAAGGGCGAACTGCTCTTTCGAACCTGGAAGAACGCGCATGACGCTGAGGCCGGTTTGGGCGCGCTGACGGAGTCGGTGCTGGCCCAGCGGACCTGGGAAGCCCAGAAGAAGGTCGTGGCCACTTCGAAAATGGAAGGGGCCCCGCTCATCCCGTCGCCCCGGCAGCTTCAGGAACGAGCCTCCGAGCTCGTTCAAGCGGCCATGCGGGACCCGCAAAGCATGCGCGGGGTCAACATCGCGGGCTTCGAGGTAAACTCCCTGCACGAGCACCTGCCGGCTGGCGTGAGTGGGCGCATTGTGGCCGGGCCGACGGGCTCACGGGCGGTGCTTTGGACGGATTTGCCAAGCGGTGAGGAATTCATGCGGGCGCGGTTCGAAGGCCTTAAAGGGGAAGACGAGTTTGGACAGCCGCTCAAAGCGGGGCTCGACCTTCTCGGCGTCCCGGTCGTTGTGGACGCGCCAGGAATCACCTCCGACAAGCTCTTTGACGCTGTGGCTGGCGCCCTGAGGTAGGGCCGACCCTCGGGTCGGCCTAGCCACGACAAGCCTCAGCCCTACGTGTGATGTGGACACGGCTGCGCGCGGTCGGTGGGCCGGCATCGGATTCGCCGTTCCTCATCCCCAACGCGCTCTTGGTGAGGACCCGTGCATTTCACCCTTCTCGATTGGGTCATTGTCATCGCGTACCTCGCCGCCACGATGGCGGCGGGGCTGTACGGGAAGCGGTATATCTCCGGCCTGTCGGAATTTCTGGTCGCGGGCCGCGAGCTGGGAACATTCATCGGCATCGCCACGCTCGCCGCCACCGAAATCGGGACCATCACCTTTATGTACTACGCGGAGCTTGGCTATCGGACGGGCTTCGCCTCTTTCGTCAACGGCCTGATTGCGGGCGCGGTGATGATCTTTATCGGACAGACCGGATTCATCATTCGCAAGCTGCGCGCACTGGGGCTGATGACCATTCCCGAGTACTTCGCGATCCGTTACAGTCGCAGGCTTCGCGTCTTTATGGGGATCCTGGTAGCCACCGGCGGCATCCTGAACATGGGCGTCTTCCTCAAGGTCGAAGGCACCTTCCTGGCCATCATTACCGGCATTCCCCTCAGCTACCTCAAGGAGACGATGACGGTGATCCTCCTGCTCGAGCTCGTCTACACCGTGCTGGGCGGAATGGTCTCCATTGTCATCACAGATTTTCTGCAATTCATAGCCCTGAGTGTAGGAACCCTCTTGATCACGCTGTATTCGATCCACACGGTGACATGGGGTAGGATGCGGGAAACAGTCGCGGCCACGATGGGGCCCCAGGGATTCAACCCTTTCACGAACCCCGAGTACGGTTGGGCCTATATTCTTTTCCAAATCTTGCTTTGGATGGCCGTTGACACTTGCTGGCAAACCACCGCCATGCGCACGTTCTCCACGCGTGATGCGGAGACGAGCCGCAAGGTGTTTTCCTGGACAGGCTTCATCTATCTCGGCCGGGGCATGATGCCCATGCTGTGGGGAGTGGCGGCCCTGGCCTTTCTGGGCGCGCACCAGAATTCCTTGGAAGCGATGCCGGTGATGCTCTCCAGAATCCTGCCGGCGGGAATTCTGGGGCTGGTTGTTGCGGGAATGTTGGCGGCGACCATGTCCGTCAATAGCTCCTACCTGCTCGGCTGGAGCTCGATCATCTCCCAGGACATTATCCTGCCGCTGCGAAAAAAGGCCCTGGGGCCGCGACAGCAGGTTCTCCTGAACCGCATGGCCAATTTGTTCGTCAGCCTGTTCGTGCTTTTCTGGGGGGTGTGGTATACGTTACCGGGGCCGACATACTTCTACCTGAATATCACCGCTTCGATTTTCCTGGCGGGCGCCTTCGCCGCGGTCATCGGGGGACTCTTTTGGAGCCGCGCCAATTCGGCAGGAGGATACGCGGCCTTGATCTGCGGCGCGACCGGCGCTGTGGGCTTCTTCTTCTTCAATGTTCCCACCAGCTACGCCGGACTGGGTTCCTTTGCGCTGGCGGGATTGGGAATGGTCGTGGGGTCTTGGCTGGGCGAGTAGGCCCGGGGCCCAAAGGTTCGTCCCGCTGACGGACTAGGTCGTCCCGATGGACGGCCCTACTATCTTAGAAAGAATCCTTCGCGACGTTCCAGCCGTCCACCTCCACGACGGGCGCGCGACCCTGCAAATCCTTAGATCGGTAGGTCGCGCTGACTTCTCTCGTTTCACCCGGCATTAGCTCGAAGTAATTATCCTCCCAGCGGATGGGCAGCACACCTTCGCCCTGCTGTCCCTTGGTTACTCGCAAGTGAACCGAGAATGCCAAATTCTTGCTCGGATTCTCTACTTGCACTCGCGTCACATTATTGTCGCCCTCCGCTTCGGTTGTACTCGACCCCTTCAGTTCCACCTCAGGCAGGTTCTGGAGCGATGTGAGGTCGGCAAACGATTTGGTGGGCGTGCAATACCAGACGGTCTTCCCCCAATCGAGCACGTCGGGCTGGGTCGACAGCCAGTAGAAGTTCCTGCTTTCAACCTTGGCGCCGGAGTCTTCCAGGGCGAGCCGGATGAAGTACGTGGACGTCAGCCCATCGATTTCAGGAATAGTGAACACCCTCTCGGCACTGTCAGGCGGAACGTCAACAGTTGCCTGTTTGGAGAACTTCTCGGCCAGGTCGAAGTTGTAGACCTTCGCCGTGACCTTCATTCCCTTGAATTCGTGGTAATAGGAATTCACCACCGCGACGGAGCGATCGTCATAGGAGTATTGGACGTGCAGCGGTTCGCACGCCTTCTTCGTTCCGAAGTAGCCGCCCGCGGGGTCCAGATAATAGTCGTAGAGCACCCAGATTAAGGAGGGCCAGGCGTTGTTCATCATTTCCTGCAGGACGCCCGTGGCGAGGTACTTGTTCCTCCCGTATGCCTCATACATGGCCCGCTGGCCCTCATAGTCCATCACCTGGGCTTTCCTCACGAAGTCTTCCACGCCGCTCGCTGCGCCATATCGGGCATGGAGCGCCCTGGTATAGACCTTGATGTTTTTGAACGCGCCGCCGCCGGCGTGAAAGTTCCAATACTCATCGATGGGCCAAAGATGCTCCGCGGGAATGAATTTCCGCAAACTTTCGATGGCCGGGATCGCCGGACCGGGGCTCGTCTCCGTGATGAACCCGAAGGCCCCGCCATTCTGCTTGTCGGACAACCAATATTCGGGCGGAACCCATTCGTAAGGCCCCGTCATTTTCAGGCCCGTCTCCCCTGTAACCGCCGCCGGCTTGCCGGTGGCGGATGCCAGGTAGGGGTTCGGCCAATTTTCTTCCTTCAGAACTTTGACATACTGCTGCGCCACCTTCTCCGGGGGCGGGTTATCGTCCCCGTTCAGCCAGCTCAGGATGCACGGATGGTTTCTGAGCCGGCGCAGGCGGTCGCGCAAGGATTCCGCCGCAATGGGATAGTCCTCCGCTTTCCAGTCCTTCCATTTCTCCCAATGGTCGCAGCAACACCAGCCGGGCATAAGCAGGATGCCGTAGCGGTCAGCCAGGTCCAGGAAGTTGTCGTCCTCGAGCTTCCCGTCCATCCGAAGGCAATTCAAATGCATGTCGCGGGCATACTGAATCTCCGCTTCCTGCCTCTCTGGCGACGACCTCAGCAGCATGTCGGACCACCAGCCGGCGCCCCGGATGAGGATCTTCTGCCCGTTGACGCGGAACAGCCGATGGCCCTCCGCGGTTAGTTCCGACGTGACCTCCCGAATTCCGAAGTGAACCTCCTGGCTGTCGGAAAGCTTGCCGTCGATTCGAAAGTCGATCTTCACTGTGTACAGGTTTTGCGGCCCCATCTGCCATGGCCACCACAGCCGAGGATGAGCGAGGTTAAGCTGCGCGAACCGCTCCGGAGAGAAGGTTACGCGCTTCTCTTGCCCGGCACCGAGCTCGACCTGCTGATGGAACTCGATGTCCTCGATCCGCCCCGCCAGAACACCTTTGACGGCGTGTCCACTGGCGTTATGCAAATCCGCGTTTACCGTCAGGTGCGCCGGGTCGAGAGACGGAAGGTCCAGGTGCGAGATCACCTGCGAATGGCGCAGAGCCACCGGCCCCCTCGCGGTAAGATAAACCGCCTGCCACATTCCCATGTCCTTGTCCGGCGGGGCGGGATTGACATCCACCCAGGTGATGCCCAGGTCGTCCGGCTGCGGGGGAAACACTTCGACCGCAAGGACGTTGACCGTGCCGGGTTTCGCATCTCGGGTGACGTCAAACTCGTAAATCCTATACGCGCCAGCCACCCTGGAAGAGTCCGTGATGAGACGCCCATTCAGCCAGATGTTGGCCCGGAAGTTGATTCCATCAAAGTGCAGCCAGGCGGTCTTTCCTCGATAGCTCGAAGGAAGCTGAAATTCCCGCCGGTACCACCACGAGACTCGAAAGGGGCTGTCGGGTGGCATGGGAAGATTCGCGAAATTTCCTCCGATGGGGTACTGAGTGCCCGGAATCGAGCGCAAGTTCATTCCGAAGTACGGATCAGGGTAGACCTTATTCTCAATGAGGGCGTTCAGGACCGTGGAGGGAACGGAAGCTGCATACCAACCATCGGGTGAGAACTGATTCGTTGAAAGCGCTTCCCCTCCCTCCTGGACCTTGGCTGAAGACTGAACCGTCCAGTTGTCTCGGAGCACAAATTTCGAATCCCGGTTCGCGTCGCCCTGCGCCGTTGCCAGATGCTGGAAGGCCATGCTTGCAACAACCAGAAAAATCAAAAAGCGCATACACTGCTTCATAGGGACACCTCACTATTTCTCGGCTTTCAATTCGGCGGCGATCGTCTCAATTTCTTTCGCTGCGCCTGTCTCGCCGAGATAATACGCCGCGCGAAAAATATGGGGCTCGCTTGCTTTCGAAAAATCCGGGTAGATGAAACGAATCAACGCCGAATGCCGCTCCACAACGACCTGAGTGCGGGCAGGAGGGGTCAGGGAGATCACCGCGAAGGATTGGCCCCCCTTCTTGTATCTCGTGCCGACGTAAGAAGCTGGCGCCGGAAAGGAAATGACCTTTGAGGGCACGAACTCCTGCGCCGCGCGGCCCTGCGCAAACCACTCCTGGTAATTCGGCTCACTCGAAACCTTGAAAGGCACCGAGGTCTCGAGCACATAGGCCTGAGCCTTGTCGATCCCAAAAGGAGTGAGGCGGGTTTCCTCGGTCACCACGTTCTGCTTCCCTGACAAGCGAAGATACCGTTCCAGCTTCACTCCCTTCGGGTAGATATCCGGCGCGGTGTATTCAAGCCGAACCTCCGCCTGCGGCCCCGCGGCATTGACGACCTGGAACGAGTACGGGCGGTTGTAAAGTCCCAGCCAATTGGCGCGCGTCCACTCGGGCAGCCCCTTCATATCCTCGGGCTCGAAGCGGGTGGTGAAGGTGTCGCGCATCCCGCCCACGGAGTCAAAGGCATTCAAATCGGAATCCTTAAGCACGAACCCGAACGCCCTGCCGCCCGCGTTCGGACTCACAAACAGGCGCACTTGCGAATTTTCGAGGACGAGAGCGTCGAATCCGTCGCGGTCATAGTCCAAAGTGTAAGCTAGCGCCTCGCCTTCTTTGACCGCCGCCAGCACCCCGCCTTCCTCAACCTTGTAGTTGCCCGATTGCAGCACGATGCCAAATCGGTAAGCCCCCGTGCCTTTGGCGGGACTGATTCGAATCACTGCCGTGGCATCGCCATTGGGAGGCAGCACGAGTTGAGCTGACGAAGGCGTGAAATCCAGATCGGGGCCCTCGCTTGTCACCAAAACCACTTGTTGCCGGTCGAGCCAATTCTTCAGGTGCACGCGGATCGCAGCTTCACCCGGCAGGTTCAGGCTTACCAAAGTAGGATGGAGGATGGGAAAGGATTGGTCCTCACGCAGGGGAAAATCCACCACCGGACTGAGGCTCCAATCAAATGGCCTGTGAATTCGAACTTGCGCATGCCATGCCCAGACCGCGCTGGAGTCTTTCGTGCGAAGTGTCGCTTTGAGCTCGACAGGCTGATTTGCAGGCGCATCGGCGGGGATCTCCACGGGAAAGCTGAATTGCCGCGCGGACTGGCTCGGAACGCGAATGGTGAGAGGGGGATTGCCACTCTCATAGATTTTCCCGGCGCTGAAATCGAGAGTTCCTTCGAGCGGTGCTGGCCCCGGATTCTCCACCCGAAGGTGAACGACACGAGCTTCGCCTGCAATCCAAGGCTCATGCGGGAGGATGGCAATGCGAGGCCCCAGGCGGGGATATTCCAGCTCCACGGTCCGCATAAAATTCGGCGGCTGGCCCTTGGGTATTCTGACGGAATAAAGATGCCGCACCGCGCCTTCCTGAATCGCCGCTACCTGCCCGTCCACCGTCGCCGTCTGAGGACGCTCCTCAAGGCGGAGCGCAACTTCACCGTCGGCGGGAGCGGTGAATTCCAGCCGCAGCGTTGAGTCGTCGTAGCTCACCTTGCTGAGCTCCGCCGTGGCGTAAGCCACCTCGTCTCCGGCCCCCATTCCCGGAGCCACCTCCCAAAAAGGCGAATTCAGCGGAACGTGAATCGGCAGCAGGACCGACTGGCGCGGTGGCACGAGGAATTCAGGGAGATGCAAGTAACGCTCTGGTCCGGCCGCCGCCAACTCAGTCAGATGTGGGTCCGTCAAATAGATATTAGCCTCCCGCGCCTTATCGATGCTGAAGTTTGTAACCCCCACGAATCCAAACCCGGCGGCGTCGCCAGCGCGCCGTTCGAAAGGGCGGCTGCCGGCATCGGCTATCAACTCCGTGACGTAGAGACCCAGGTCACGCGCCTTGCCGGCCCCCGCTCCCGAATAAACCTTGCGTATTACGCCTGCCTCCTTCATCAGCGCTGGGAGCGCCGAGCGAGCGGACTCTTGCATTTCCTCCGAGTAATCGCGCACGCCCCCTTTAGCGCGCTCCTCAGGCGTGAGTGCTCCTCCCGCGGGCACGCACCACAGGGAAAAATCTGCGCCGAAAAAAATCACTTGACCCTTTCCGTACGCGTACCGGGCACCCACGACGGCGCCGCGCGAGTCTCTGGCGAATACTTTGACCTCGACGCCCGAATTGTCGCGAAGGCGCAGCACCGTGTGCGCGCTCGGTGCCATCGCCCTCGTGCCGTTGGCGAACCTGACTCGTGCGTCCCCATCAACCGGCCGCGCCTCTCCGAGCGGGCTCAGGAGCTCATCGAAAATCTCTCCCTTGGGTAAAGATGGGAAAATGACAAGAATTCCCCCGCCCGCTAAGTAGTCGCGGACCACCTTCTGAGCTTTCTCGGAGTAGCGCGCGAGGTGCGGAAAATGCTTCAGGTCGTCTTTGGTGTTTACCGGATTGAACAGCATCAGAAGTCGATAACGCTGGAAGTTCTCAGCGGGCGCGTGGTCGGAATCAATCAGCTCGAAATTGTAATGGTCGAAGGCCCCCGACCAGAGCACGCGCTGCGCAAAATCGGTGATGCGGTTGGCTTCTTCGCGCGTCATGGCCGCCTGCGGGAAACTGGCCATGGGGTAGACCAGCCCGGCGTCAGGCAGGAAATGCGCCGCACCCAACAGCGGTGCCAAGCCATTCAGCAGGCGCCCCAAGCGCCGCGTATAGACGGCGCGCGCGGTCTCCTGGCCAGCGTAGTTCACTGCCACATCCCAAACGTAAAAGTGATTTGTCCAGGGCGTCTCGAAGCCCGCAGGGTAGAGGGTGTCGCTCGGCGGATAGAAGTTCAACATCTTGAGCCCATTCTGGATCATCACGCTGGCCGCCATGAGTTGATTGGACGGGTCCGAGACGATCGTATACGTATCGTTCCAATCCGGAAACCACGAGGTTTGAAATTCGATATGGCCGGGGACGAACCGGGGCTCGGTCTTCAGGATCTCCGTTAAGAACTTGTTTTTGGCCGCTTCCGAAGCGGTTGAGTACCCGCCCGGGGCCAGTTCGGCCTGCGACCGCACGTAGTCCTGACCGGCATTCCAAAAGGGCTCCTCCGTGGCGTCGTTCGCTTCCGCATTCACGCGCATGTCGGCGCCGTCAACGTAGTAAGGGATGGGGCTGTTATCGGTCGCCTCCTTCGCGAACTGCCGCAGACGGTCCATGTATCTCCAGAAAACCGGACCGTTATAGTTGTCGAAGCCACAGGCTTGGTCGTCATCCATCTGGATACTGATGATCGGACCGCCGTTGCCGGCCAACAGGGGCTTGGCCAGACCCAAGACGTCATGAAACCACTGCCTGGTGTATTTCAAGTGCGTTTCGTTCTTGAGCCACTCCGCGGCTGCTTCTTCCGATTTCGCATATTGCAGGGCGGACCAGCGCGGATAGCGGCCCTCCAGGATCGCCTGCTCGGACATACGGTATTCGGGCCGGCGCAGCAGCCAATCCGGGTATCCCCCGTTGCGCCACTCCCCCGTCAAATAAGGCCCCGGGCGGAGGGAGAGTTTCAGGCCCAATGTATCAATCAATCCCAGCAGGTACTTCAGGTCCCGGCGCGGGTTGGTGTGACCATCAAAATCCAGCATTCCCTCCTGAGGCTCGTGCCACGCCCACATGGGGAGCAGCTCCACGGTATTAATTCCCATGGCCATCTGGTGCATAAGTTCTTCAGCCCAGCGGTCGCGCGGGATGCGCTGATAAAGAAACGACCCCGAGTACATGATGAATGGCTTCCCATCTACCCAGTATTCCGGATAAGTATTTACCACGCGGAATTGATTGTTGGGCGTCCCGATGACCGCGCGGACGTCGTCTTGCGCGATGGTCCCGCCAGGATTGAGCAGGAAGAGCAGCGCTAACAGAGGCAGGTACAGCCAATGGGACTTCACGGCTCACCTCCCACATGGCCGCTATTCGTGCGCGGCCGAGATACCGCTTTGCGATTTGCGCCGGCGCGCCAATAGCTCGGCATAAAGCTGGAATTCCTTCCGGGCCTCTTCTTTCTTTCCCAAGGCCAGCAAGGCCTGACCCAGACCATAGTGGGCGCGAATCAGCTTTTCATCCAGGGCGATGGCCTGGCGGTATTCGCCTTCGGCCGCGTCCGGCTGGTGCTCCCTGAGATAACATTGCGCCAGCTCGAAGTGGGCGTTGGCGCCGCTTGGATCTCGGGCCGTGGCTTGACGGAGAAACTCCTCGGCTTCCGACACCCGATCGTGCTCGAGCTCGATCGTTCCGGCGCGCAAATAAGACCCGGCAAAGGAGGGATTGACCTCGATTTCCTTGCGGAACTCCTCGAGCGCCTCCTCGCTCCTGCCCAGGTTCATCTGGGCCAGGCCCAGGTCGTGATGGGCCATGGGCAGTTGCGGATCGAGCGCCAGCGCCTTGCGGATTTCCGGCACGGCCTCCAAGGTCAGGTTGCGGTTGAGGTACGCGCGGCCGAGGAGGAGGTGCCCCCGCGCGTCTGCCGGCTTCAGCCGAATATAGTCCTTCAGCGGGGGCATGGCATGCGAGTATTGGCCCTGGCTCAACTCGAGCAGCGCCAGATTGAGATAGGTTTCCGAATCGTTGGGATCGCATTGCGAGGCGAGGAGCAACTCCTTGCGCATGGCGTCAAAGCGCCCAGCATTGAACTCCAGCGAAGCGGCGACCTTATGCAAGGCAGCCGAGCGAGGGTACTGCTTCAAAGCCTGGTCGAGTACCTTCCGGGCTCCCTCCAGGTCGCCTCGATCGGTGAGTTGGGCAGCGTCCTCCGCAGCCTTGTCTGCCGCCGCCTGGAAGAAGGCGGGCTGGCGGAGGGCGGCGAATTGTACCGCCGCTGCGCCCGCGGGCGAACCAGGCGGCGATAGGGCCACCGCCGCCACAGCACAGGTCAGCACCGCTAGGCGCCAGAAAGCAACCATGGCATTACCTACTTAGCAGCCGGGATGATAGCCGGGCGAGGGCTCCTGGTCAAACCAAGGCCAATAAGCAGGAGCCAGGACCAGGGAGGAGGTTCCCATTTCATTTGAACTACTATCATTCAATTAGTAAGTGGGGGAAAACCCTTGACAACGACCCCCGATTTATTCTATACGAGTGTCAGCGTCGGGTTTGAAATAGAACTGACAAAGGTCGTAGAGGCTAGGTTCAAGCATTCCGGATTTCGGGTCATCTCTCCGGTCTTCCGTGAACACGGATGCGAGGGTGTAGAGTCTTTCTCTGGAGATCCCTAAAGGAGGACCTTCCGATGGCACGTGGAAATTCCATTCCCAGGTTTATCGCTTCGTTTTTCATCATCGCGCTCGCGCTCTTGGTGGTGGCGGTTCAGCCCAGCCGAGCTCAAGAAGTAGCGGGCGTGATTTTCGGGACGGTGACGGACCCCGCCGGCGCCGCGATTCCTGATGTCAGCGTGACCATCGTGAAGCCGGATACGGGTCAGACCGTGGTCGTCAAGACCGGCCCCGACGGCACCTACCAGGCCCGCTCGCTTCGCGCCGGGACCTACACCCTGTCCGTCAAGCACGCGGGATTTCAAGAGTACGTCCGGACAGGTATTCAGCTTGACGTCAACCAAGAAGCCCGTATGGACGTGCAGCTCCTGGTGGGCGCGCTCACCACAAAGGTAGAAGTAGCAGGCGTAGCGCCCCAAGTCGAAACCGCCACGGCCACAGTCTCCGCCACCGTCTCCGGCACCGAGGTGTCGGAACTCCCCCTCAACATTCGTCGCTTTGGGGCATTGGGCCTCCTGATGCCAGGCGTGGTGCCGGACCGCGGCGGATTCGCCAACAGCGTATTGGGTTCCCCCTTCAGTGAGACCACCTTCGCTTCGAACGGAGGCCGAAGTTCAGGGAATAACGTCCTGATCGATGGCATGGACTCGCAGAACATGTTCACTGGAGGCTTTTCGGTCCAGCCTTCGCCCGATGCCATCCAGGAATTCAAGTTCCAGACAGAATCTTTCTCGGCCGCCTTCGGCAAACGCGCGGGCTCGACGATGAATCTGGTCACCAAGTCAGGAACCAACGAGATTCATGGCACCGGTTTCGAGTTCCTGCGCAACGACAAACTGGACGCCCGAAACTTCTTTAACCTCAATCAAACCAACTCGGTCACTGGGGCGGAGATTCCCGGGACGGCCCGGCCCGAATACCGCCGCAATCAATTTGGCGGCTACATCGGCGCTCCAATCATTAAGAACAAGATGTTTGTTTTTGGTGGGTATGATGGATTCCGGGAACGGAAGGGCTTGACCTACGTTGATACCATCCCCACTCCCCAGATGCTCACGGGTGATTTTTCCCAGTTGCTCGACCCCTCGAATCCCTTCGGAGTAACGCCCATTGTCGACCCAACGTCGCCCCTGTGCACAGCTCCGCCCACGGGCTGCCCGCAATTCGCGGGGAACATCATCCCGCAGAATCGCCTCGACCCCGTGGCGTTGAAGGTCATCTCGTATAATGCCTGGCCGGCCGCCAACGCTCAAGGCATTGTGAACAACTACGTCGCCACACCGCTCCGCCAGAGAACGGACGACCAGTACCTGATCAAGTACGATTACAACGTCACCGATAAGGATAAGCTATTTGTTCGTCTGATTCGCGCCCGCTCGATCACCTATACGCCCGAACCCTCCTACTCGACCCTGCCTGGCTTTGGGGACAAGATTCCTTATTACGGTACGAATGTTGCATTAGGATGGACCCACACCTTCAGTGCGACACTGCTCAATGAGGCTCGCATCGGCTTCTCCCGTAACCAAGACGTTGCCGTGTGCGCGAGCTGCCCGAGGCCACCGGGATTTATGGCCAGCTTTGGCATCCAGGGCTTTAATGGGGGAACCTTCCAGGCCCTGTCGCCCAAACAGGAAGGATTCCCTGCCTTCGAGTTTAGCAACGGCTATACCAACATCGGGGACTCCAACTATCGCCCGGTGGAGTCCAACGACATGGCTGAGAAGTATTATGATGCCCTCACCTGGATCAAAGGCAAACACACCATCACGGCCGGCGTGGACCTGGACCCTTACCAATCCTTCCGTAACCAAGCGCCTGTTTCTCCCCACGGCCAGTTCTACTACCACAACCTTTACAGCAACTTTGCGATATCCGACTTCATGCTCGGGTATCCCAGCTCGGTGGGCGCAAGCATCCGGGATGCCGTGAACGAGCACCTGGGCGGCTTCTATGCAGCATTCTTCCAGGACGATATCCGCGCGTCAAATAAACTGACCATCAACGTGGGAGTGCGCTGGGAGCACCACCGGTTCCCGATTGACAAGGGCAACGTGGGCGCCGCGTTGTTCCCAATCCCGGGAGCGCCGTTGGAGACGCCAGGAAACGCCATGTTGGTGATGCCCGAACCGGTGGCGAGCCAGTACTGCAACAACCCGCTATACTTTAACGCGGAGGGCGACCACCTGATTATGTGCCCCTCCGACATGCAGAAATATGGCTTCACGGGCCGCGCGGCGAGGTCGCTGGCCTATGGGGACAACTTCAACTGGGCGCCGCGCATTGGGTTTGCCTGGCGGCCCACAGCCTCGGACAAGTTCGTGGTCCGGGCCGGCTATGGGATGTTCTTCGACTTTCCCGACTTCAATATTTTCCATTACGGTTTCAACAATCCCGTTCAGGGCGCGACCTATTTGCCGAACTTCCCGGCGGGCGTGACGCCGCCGGTCACCACGGACAACGTCTTTGCCCTGTCCGGCGTTACCACCGGTGTCCCGCTCCAAACAGCTTTCGCCTCGATCAACGTCGATCCGCATTTCCGCCAATCGTATATTCACGAGTGGGATTTCGACATCGAGAGCCAGCTTACCCCGAGCCTGGCACTCGACGCGCGCTACCTGGGGACCGCGGCCATCGAGATGACGCACTTCCATTGCTTTGGCAACCAACCTCCCCCGGGCCCCGGGGATCCGCAAGCCCGGCGGATCTACCCGGACTTTGGCAACACCTGCTATGGTGGTCCAGGCTCTAACGCCAACTACAACAGCTTGCAGATGCAACTTACCAAGCGGATGTCGCAAGGCCTCACCTTCATTGCTGGGTACACTTGGTCTCACCAACTGACGAACAACGAAGGAGAGGAAGGCGGCTACGCCGACAGTGGCTCGGGGCTGGGGCAGAACGACAATCAGCCGGGCCAGGAGTACGCAAACGGCGTCAACGATGTTCGCCACCGGTTCACTTGGGGCGGCGTCTATCAGTTGCCTTTTGGGCCAGGCAGGCGCTTTGCCGCAGGGTCCGGAGGATTGGTGAACGCCCTCTTTGGAGGATGGGAACTTGCGCCCAGCCTCGAGTGGCAATCCGGATTTTACTGGACACCGGTGTCGGGCTTTGACTATGGCAACGTCCTAATCGGGGCCCAGCGCCCAGACCGCATCTGCAATGGAAATATAGGCCATCGCACCATCGCGCACTGGTTTGACACCAGTTGCTTTACGGATGCCCTCCTGGCGGCGGACAACGCCAATGGCATCTACCGATTCGGCAACTCAACCCGGAGCGCCATCGTTGGTCCGGGCATTTTCAGCGTGGACTTCGGGTTGTATAAGGATTTCAAGCTCAGCGAGCGGTTTAAGCTGCAGTTCCGGAGCGAATTCTTCAACGCCCTAAACCACACGAACTTCGGCAACCCGGACATGGGCGTGCTGGATGGCAGCTACGGCGTAGTTTCCAACACCTTTGGGGATAACCGGGAAATCCAGTTCGCCCTGAAGGTGCTTTTCTAGGAGCTCGCGTCACCATCCAGGGTGGCATGCTGGGCTAGAGCCCGGCGCTACTAAACCCAGTGCAAGAACACTTCAAAGCGGGGCCCTTCGGCCCCGCTTTTATTTTGGTCATATCTTCGGTTAGCCGATGGGCCACAGAATGGAAGCGCACCTTCACCGGGCGCAGGCTTATGGGGCTACCTATCGCCCCTGGCAGGTGCGCTCACTCGGTAAGTTCCCGACGTAGCTGCTTGGACAGCTTCTCGATTCGCTTGAGTCGCTCGTTCAGGTCTTTGGGTAGCAAGCCCTTATTGGCCTGTTGAACAGAAGAAGGAACCTCGTCAGCGAGATTCGCCAATTCGTAGGCCTCGCGGAGGAGTTGTTCCCCATTAACGTGCCGACGCTTGCTGGTCTGCTTAACCACTTCGGGCTGATCGATCGGCGAGCGGCGTTCCACCGCCGGGTGAGGAGGGATGTTAACGGTGGGTGGGGGAAATGGCTGCTGAAGGCAGACGAATAGGAGCGTGAGCCCGAGAAGGGATGGCTGAGGCATGATGCACCTCCTGGAGGAAGATCCCTCGCCAAGGTTATATTGTATCCCCTTTCGGCGCTTTGGAACTGCATTGACTCAACTTAGGCCCAGACGGCTCCGCCAACTGATTTGCGGAGGGGCTCTGAAGCTGGAGCGGCGGTCTATGACCGCCGACCTTCGGCTTTCAAGCATGTCCAGCGCTCACAGAGCGCCGCTACAGATGAGCTGGCCGATCTTACGCCCCTTCGCTGCCTTCCCCCAAGCCTGGCGGCGGGGCCGCCCAGCAAGCAGGTGAAACGCCTCGAAATCCCTCTACTCGCCTAAATCAATGACAGATTCCCCAGGAGACAGGCTGCGGGCCTTCCCATTGATGCGCACTGAACTTATCTGTCCCTTGGGAGGCGGGATGTGGAGGCGGGTTTCTTCGGGCACGGGGAAACCGGGCGCGGCGGGCAGGGTGTAATCAAAGGTCAGGGCTGTGCCCGAGCGTTTCAGTTCGAACTCGATCTTGCCGAACTTGGTGGGCGCGCGGCGAACCGCGAGCCTGGCGCCATCCGGAAGCCAGTCAGGCTGAACGCCCCAGCACAGTTCAAGCTTCCGCTCGTTTTCGTATACGAGTGAGTTCCGGTGGATGGTGACGTACTCGGCGGCACCCCAGCCGTGGGGCATGTCGCCGGTGCCGCGACGCGAAGGGAGCAGGATTCCCTCCACCCAGGCGTTCGTTGGCGAGGCGTGGGACACGTAGCCATTGTAAAGCGTGTAGAACATCGGCAATTCGTCGCGAAGCAGGTGGCACATCGCTCCTTCGACGGTGATGTATGTCCAGAGGTGATCTTTTTCGTAGAGGTAACTGCCCTCCTGCCTCTGGCCGTCGAGAAGCTCCAAGGTGCCGGTCATCATGGGGTCGTGCGGGTCGAGGAAGCGGGCGGGGTAGAGAGCCGTCATCGAGCCCCAAATGGGCGCCTTGGGATCGAACGGCGTGGCGGGGATGAACTTGTTCTGCCCCACGCGCTGGCAGGCGAGCTTGACGGAGGCGAGGAGATTGGAAGAGTATTCGGCATAGAGCGGCTTCATCCACTTCAAGTCGTCTTTTTCCTCGAGCGCCTCCGCGGCCATGACGGCCCGACGAAGCCCCAGCGCGCCCCAGAAGCAGTGGTAGTAGTTGTACCCATAGGCGATGGCCTCGCCTTCGCCGACCGGCAGCAGGCCGTAGGAGATCGGCTTATCTCCATTTTCGTTCACGAACTGCGTCTGTTCTGTGACGTCCTTTATCCAAAGCACGCCCCGGCGAATGGCGCCGTAGACACTCCGGAGCCAGGCCTTGTCGCGCGTAAACTCATAGTGGCTGACCAGCGTCCAGAGGGCTTGACCCTGCGCGTCCCACTCCGTGATGGGCGCCTGCCACACGCCGTTCGGCTGCTGTCCCCACGAGGCCAGCATGCCCTTGAGCCCGGTGTGCCAGAACAGGCGCAGGGACCTCTCGGCTTCCTCGGGGTGGCCGGCGAGGTCGAAGGTAGCCGCCATGTACGCCCCATCGCGAGTCCAGAAATTATCGTAGAGGTGGGGGCCGGGCTTCACCACGTAAATGTCCTCGCCCCCGCTGCCGGCGCCGGGATGCTTGGTGCGCAGCAGCAACAAATCAATGAGCGAGGTTTTGTAAAGGTTATCCAGGTGTGAAACACCCGTCGTGAACTCCGCGCCGTTTTGCAGGAACGAATCCCAGTGTTGCTTCGCGGCGGCCTGCGCCGACTCAGGCGAGATCCCAGCCAGCTTTGCCGCATCGCCCGCGCTCGCGTCATACGGCAGGCGAATGCAACAGCTCTGCGTGGGTCCATAATCGAGAACCACCGAGCAGGCAATGTCGCGGGCAGGCTCTTTGCCACACGGAACGTAAAAGAGCGCTTGGCTGCTCAACTCGCCGCTCAGTACTTTATCCCGGTCGGCCGATCCCTCAAATATCCAGATGCCATTCAGCAGGACCGGCCGATAGGGGTCCGTGCAGGACGGATCGCATTCCGACTTCACACGGATTTCGTCCCCTTCCGGCGAGACGCTGAACTCGCGCAGGATCGCCGTGTTGGGCTGGACCAGGCCCACGTCTACGACTTGGCTCTGCCCGTTGACGGAGAGGCGCAGAAGCATCTCGCCGGGTTTGTGCGCCTCGCGCTCCAGGAGGCCCAGAAACACGGTGTATGTCTTCCGCGATGTGACCGGGAAGGAATACTCAATCCATCGGTTGAGCACGGCGCGTCGCCCGCTGGCGAAAGCGGCGTCCAGACCCGGCGGAGGCTGGAACGGCTTTTGATCCTCCCAGGGCGGGACGTCCAATGACCACGTCTCCCGCGTCAGCAGATTGTATTTGGCCTGGGAAACCGCGAACTTCTTGGGAGGCGGGAAAGAGGCGAGGAGCTTGCCGCCGCTGGTCACGACGCCCTCGCCCACCGTCACCGAGGTGGTAAAGGGAAACAAGAGGGTCACGCGGTAGGCGCCTTGCGAGGACTCGACTTTGACGTAATCCCCCTTGAGCCCGCTCGCCTCCGACGCGAACGCCAGGCTGCGGAGCTCCCCCTCCGGCAATCGAAGGCGCGTCTCCACAATCGGCAAGTATCCGTCTTGGAGCGACTGCGACCACTCGGTCTTGTCAGCGGCCAGCGGCGGGGAGCCCAGCGCAAACTGAGCCTCCACCCGGCGCGACTTGAGCTGCCCGAACTTGTCGAGAAGCCCCGGTGGTTCGTCGCCCAAGCCGACCGCCGTCCGCAGGTCGGTGTTGTAAAGCGCACCCGGGCCTTGCGCGGACTGCGGATGCGCCGGCGCGGCGGACGAGCCCGACGCTCCGACATCTTTAAACGCCTTTGCGAACGAGGCTTCGTCCTTCACCGCGGAATTCAATCCCAGCATCAGGCCCGAGTTGAACAAGAATTGGCGTCGATTTGAGGATTTCATGGATGTCACACCTTGATGAATATCTTGCGCCGGTACAGCCACCAGGCCATCGCCCAGATCACCAGAAGGACCGCGCACGATTGCGCCACAGGAGCAAAAGTCCCGAGGACCTTGAACCCGCGCGTGAACAACTGCAACGAGTGATCGATCCAGCCCCGCAACAGCTCATCGACACAGTACACAAAGAGCGAATTCATCCCGATGATGGTCAGCACGATCATCGGTCTGCGGATGCCCGCGTATTCAACCAGCAGGATTAAGGTCAGCAGCCCCAGCAGTACCCAGCCGGTGGTGTACAGCGTGTAGGAGGCTGTCCAAAGCCATTTGTTGATGGGGACGAGCGGGAAGAGGAGCAACCCCGATGCGAACGCCGCCACCATGCCCAGGGCCAGGATCTTCAATTGCTCGGCGCGCGGCCTTTGGCTGCGCAGGAGATTGCCAGCCCATACGCCGAAAAGCACGCCCGGAGTTTCGGCCAGAAAGTTGATGTTGACGCAGGGCCACACGTAGTTGAATCCCATGATCGCCCGATCGATTCTGGCTCCCACATTGGTGACCTGCGCGAAGGCACCGTCGGGGCCGGGGAACAACAGGTAAAGCGCGGAGTGGCCCGCCAAAAGCAGGGCCGCGGCCAGCGCCTGCTGCCAGAATTTCAGCCGCATGAGGAAGAAGCAGATAAAGTAGGTGATGGCTACCTGCGTCAGCACGTTGTGAAATTGGATCTGCGCGCGGCCCTCGCCGACGGAGACCACAACCTGACTGATGAGAATCAGGCTGAGACAGCGCACCCAAACGTGATGAAACACCTGGCGCGGCGTTTCGCCCTTCTCGATTCGGCGTTGCAGCGCGAAGGGCATGGCGACGCCGACCATGAACAGAAAAGCCGGCATGATCAAGTCGTAAAAGACCGCGCCACCCCACGGCTTGTGCTCAAATTGATGGGCGATCAGCGCATACAAGCCCACTCGGGGCAGCTCACCGAACCCGAAGCCATCCGAGACCAGCAGCAGCATGATCAAGCCTCGATAGACGTCCAGGGGCAGATACCGCTGCTTTTCCGCGGCTGCCTGAGCGCCGGCGCTAACGGTCTGAACTGGAGTTGGCTTCGCTTCGGCAATCTGGGTGGCAGGATCGGCAGCGACGCTGGAGTGCGCCGTGAGGGATGGCTCCATCGGCGGTCACTTCCTTTCGCCCAAGTTTAGACCTTTTCCTTCCTCCACGGTAAGGAACTTGTCCACGGGGAGCCCTTCGAATTTGTCCGTGATGCCGCTGGGCCAGCGGACCTCGAGCTGATCGATGTGGGTAGCCTCGCCCAGGCCGAAGTGGACCCGCAGATCGCTCTGGGAAATGTAGCTGCCCCCGCTGCGGACCTCGTCAATCTGCTTGCGTCCGGCGGCCAGCACCTGGATTCGCGCCCCGATGCCGTCGCGATTCGAGCGTGTCCCCAACAGGCGGATCGTCACCCAGTGGTTTGGAAAGGTGCTCGTATTGTGAAGGAGCGTCGGAGGGTCGTTTTGGTTGTTGACGGCGATGTCGATTTTCCCGTCACGGTCATAATCGAGGAAGGCCACGCCCCGGCTCGAACGGCGGAGCTCCAAGCCCGGGCCGGCCACGGAAGTCATCTCCTCGAACGTGCCGTCGCACAAACTGTGATAGAGGGCATTCTGCTGGCGGTAAGGCGATTCGGGATGTCCGTGGCTTTCGAGTTCGGGATAGACGTGCCCATTGGCGATGAAAAGGTCCGGGCAGCCATCGTTGTCGTAATCAAAGAAGCCGCCGCCCCAGCTCAGCCTGCGCAGGTTGAAGCCCAGCTTGGCATCGAAGGTGCGGAACGCGAAGGCGCCGCTTCCCTCGTTGTGGTAAAGATCGGGCACGTCCTGATCGAAGTTGGTTTTGAAGATGTCCAGCCAGCCGTCCCCGTCGTAATCGCCAGCGGAGAGGCCCATGCCCGCCTGCTCCAGGCCGTCTTCGGTGTAAGCGACGCCGGCTTCCACTCCCCGCTCGGTGAACGTTCCGTCCTGGCTGTTCTGGAAGAACAGGCTGGCCGTGGAATCGCACGCGACGTACAGGTCCGGCCAGCCGCGGTTGAGGAAATCGGCGGTGAGCACGCTCAATGCATAGCAGCCCGCCGCCTTGCGGATGCCGGCCTGCTCGGACACATCCCGGAACTTCCCCTGCCCCTCGTTGTGGTAGAGGAAACTCCGGCCGAAGGGCAGGCCGCGCGGGCCGCAATACACGGCGACGCCCTTGAACTCGCAGTTGGGGCCGGAGCCGGGGAGCGGCGCCGTCTTCTCATTGACGTCCACGTAGCCGCCCACGAAAAGGTCCAGCTTGCCGTCGCGGTCGTAGTCGAAAAAGGCGCAGCCGGAGCCCCAATCGAGCCGGGGATCATCCAGGCCGGCGGCTTTGGTGACGTCGGTGAACGTGCCATCGCCATTGTTATGGTAAAGGCTGTTGGGGGCACCGTAGTAGGTCACGAACAGATCGTCGTAGCCGTCATTGTCGTAATCACCCACACAAACACCGTGCGCCCATCCGGAGCGGCCGAGGCCGGAGCGGGCCGTGACATCGGTGAATGTTCCATCGCGATTGTTGTGGTAGAGGTGATTGATCGGCTCGGCGCCTGGGGGAAAACCCTCCAGGGTGCTGCCATTCAAGATGAAGAGGTCCGGATAGCCGTCGCGATCGTAGTCGATGGCGGCGATTCCACTGCCCGTGCTTTCCCAAATATACTTTTTGACTTTCTCGCCTCCATTCACGTCCATCATCGTCAAGCCCGCTTGCGGAGCGGCGTCGACGAACTGCGCCTGGCCGGGCGACGGGGACGCCGGCCCCGTCCGGGGAAGCATCGCCGCGGCCAACAACAACGCGCAGACCGCCGGAAACGCCAGGAGAATCCGCTTCCTGTGGCTCGGGGTTTCTCTTCGGCGGGGATCGCGGGCGTGAGGCAGGGGCAGGTCTCCTGATTTAACGGTTAGCTATCCCGTCAGGCAAGCTCATTGGGTGAGTTCCTGACGGAGCTGCTTGGCCAACTTCTCGATCCGCTTGAGCCGCTGGTTCAGGTCTTTGGGCAACAAGCCCTTGTTCGCCTGCTGAACGGAAGAAGGAATGTCGTCGGCCAGATTAGCCAATTCGTTGGCCTCGCGGAGAACTTGTGCCCTATCGACGCGCCGATGCCTGCCGTGCTGCGTGACCACTTCGGGCTGATCAATCGGCAAGCGGCGTTCCACCTCCGGGTGAGGAGCCTGATTGGTCGTCAGCGGCGGAAACTGCTGCGGCGGAAGACACAACAGCAGGAACGTCAGACCCAAAAGGGACGGTTGAGGCATAGGGCACCTCCTCGAGGAAGATCCCTCTTCATGCCTATTGTATCCCCTTTCGCCGCTTGGGAACCCTCGGGAGAGAGTTGTGCTAAGATGGGCGGTGGCGACTTCCTGCCCTGAGGACGACCTTGTCGACCCTCCCTCCGAGACCTCATTGGCTGGCTCTTCTTCCCTGTTTCCTAGCCTTGGCGGGCCCGCGGCTCCCCGCGATGCCGCAGTCCGCAGCGAACCCTTCCAAACCCGATACCTCGTCTGAAGACAAAACCTTCAACAAAATCGAGGCGCTCATTGCCTCGAAGCAGTATGACAAGGCTGAGGCCCTGGTCGAATCCGCGATCGCAAAGGGCGCGTCGCCCGCGCGCGCATACTTCCGCATGGGCAAAGCCTATTTCGATCACGATGAATGGCAGCGCGCCGCGGACTGCCTCGAGAAGTCACTCAAAGCTCAGGAGGGGAACGACCAGGCGCACCTGCTTCTCGGCCTGGCGGACCGCGAATTGAAGCAGCCGGAGCAGGCCGAGAAAGAATTTGCCGAAGCCGTCACCCTCAACCCTCGCAGCGACGTGAACGCTTATTTTGCCGGGCAGCAACTGCTGCTCGACCTGAAATATGAAGCGGCCTTAACCTATCTTTACGACGCGGTGAAGCTGAACCCGCGGAACGCCTTGGCCTATCGCGCCCTGGGCGCAACGCAAGTCCATCTGGGCAATTACGGCCTGGCGGAGCCCTACTATCGAAAAGCCGTCGAGGTCCTGGGCGATTCGGCCTCGTCCGACCCGGGACCGTTGCTGGACCTGGCGTTCATCCTCCTCCTCGGCCACGATCCGGCCAAAGTCGAGGAGGCCTTGAAGCTCGCCAAACGGGCAGCGGAGATCCAGCCTTCTTCCGGCAGCGCCCACTATCTGGTGGGCAAGGCATTGATGAGCCAAGGGCGCGTGCAGGAGGCCGTGCCCGAATTGGTCCTGGCCACACGGCTCAACCCCGAAGACAGCAAACCTCACTTCCAGCTTGCGCTCGCCTACGAGCGCCTGGGCGAGAAGGAGAAGGCCCTCGCCGAACGCCAGGCGCTCGCCAAAACCAAACAGCGCTCGAACCAGCAGGGCATGGCCTCGGGAAGCGTTCTACCCAGCGCCCAACAGTGAATCGTGGCAGGTCGCCGGCTGGAGGCGGATTCGGCCCGGCCTCACGTGCAGTGCGTCCGGTGGCAAACTATCGCCGGGGGGAGAGGCCGTCAGGAATTCTCTTCTGCACCGGTTTCGCTGAAGTCGATCATCACAGGTTTTCGGCGAAAGCCGCGCGTTTGGATCGCGTCGTACGCGATCCCCACCAGAAACCACCCTCCGCCGACCATTTTGGCGGGGAGGGGCAAGTTCAGCCAAATCGCCAGGCAAACCAAAAACCCCAGCCCGGGGACCACGGCGTCGGCGAGCAGGCGCCGCTTTCGCCCCGGCTGGCCCAAATCGTAGAATTGCCGCGCGGCGGCGAGGTTCACACCCATGAAGGCGAGAAAGGCGCCAAAGTTCAGGCACTCAGCGGCGAGTTCGTAGTTGAACACCAGCGCGCCCGCGAAGGCGGCTACGCCCAGGAACCAGAGGTTGTAGGTGGGATTGTGGCGCTTGGGATCGAGATAGCCAAAGAACTTGCGCGGCAGGACGTTGTCGCGGCCCATCCCAAAGAGCAGGCGCGCGGCGCCCACCTGGCCGCTCAAGCCGCTTCCCAGGCTGCCGATGATCAGCGTGAATCCCATGACCTGGAAGAGCGCCTCCCCGCCCAGCCGCCGGGTGACGTCCATGAAGGCGGTCTCGAGGTTGGGGAAGCTTCGCCAATCCGGCCAGACGCGCTGGGCCAGGTAAATCTGCAAGCCGCTGAAAATCCCGGTCAGGAAACAAACCAGGACCGTGGCCAGCAGGACGTTGCGCTTGGGATTCTCAACGTCCTCCGCCAGGGTGGTCACGCCGTCGAAGCCAATGTAAGTGAGCGCGGCAAAGGAAGTGGCGGTGGCGATGGTGGGTAAATGGAAAGTCCGCGAGTCGTAAAACGGAGTCAGAGAAAAGACGCCGTTCCAACCTTGGGTATTATAAAGGGAGTGCAGAGCCAGAACAATGAACACGCTGATCACGCCGCACATGATGAAGAGCAGGATCAGATTGGTGGTGGCGGTGGCGCGAATGCCGCGCAGGTTGAGGAACGTGATGCTGCCCGCGCAAAAGGCCACCAGCAGGGTGTAAAGCAGCCGGGGGGGCACCTGGGGGAGAAAGGGAGCGATCACCCGCTGCATCGTCAGGGCGGCGTAGATGGTGCAGATGAGCGGCACAATCAGATAGTCGAGGAACATCGCCCAGCCGGCCAGGAAGCCCAGGTGAGGGTTCAAGCCGCGGCCGACGTAAGTGTACGCGGAGCCGGCCGAGGGAAAGAGCGTGGCCATGCGCCCGTAGCTGGTGGCGGTGAACATCATCGCCACCATGGCGATCAGGATGGTGGTGACCGTGTGGCCGTTCGAAAGCTTCTGGGCCAGGCCAAAGAGCGGCACAGCCGCAATCGGCATGATCAGGACAATGCCGTAGAAAGTCAGGTCCCAGAGCGTTAGCACCCGGCGCAGTCGCGGCACGGCCGGCGAACTCGCGGGAACCTGGATGGAACCTTCGCTCATCGCTCTCCAGACAGTCGATCGGACGTGGAGCGCACGCCGGGCGCAGACGCGCAGTGGCGGGCTTTCGCGGTCAAAGCAAAAGGACGCGTTGTCTTCAACTACCGCCCGCTGACCGCCCCCATGATGTCAATGTTCGCCTTGAAGGCCATGTAGCCGCTGTCAATCGGAAAGATTCCACCCGTAACCGCCGCCGATTCGTCGCTCGCCAAGTAGACGACAAAGGGGGCGATCTGCTCGGGCGTGGGGATCGGCAACAAATGCAGCGTCTCCATCACCGTTTGCGACCCCGGCTTCTGGAGCCATTCCAGTTGCGGCTCGGTGGTGACAAAGCTGGGGCAGATCGCGTTGACTCGCACGCCATCCTTGCCCACGCCCGCCGCAAAGGACCGGGTCAGCGCCACCACCCCGCCTTTGGCCGCCGTATAGGAGTCCAGGCCCGGACAGCCAATCAGCGCGTCGGTCGTGGCGGTAAGAATGATCGACCCGGATCGCTGCGCGATCATTTGCTGCCCAACGAATTTGCAGCAACGGTAGGTGCCGCCCAGGACCAAATCGATCATTCGATTCCAGGTTTCTTCGGGCAGCTCCGTCAGCCGGCGATCCTGTGTGTTCACGAAGCGCGCGTCGACGGCGTTATGGTAGAGCACGTCGATGCGGCCGTAGGTCGAGAGCGCCTGCGCCACCATCGCGCGGACACTCTCCGTGCTGACGACATCAACCGGAATGAAGGTGGCCTTCCCTCCTTTTCTCACAATCGCCTCGACAACGCGCCTTCCCTTCTCCGCATCGATCTCCGCCACAACCACCTTGGCGCCTTCCGCCGCCAGCAGCGTCGCGCCGGCCCGTCCCATCCCCGATCCGCCGCCCGTCACTACCGCCACTTTTCCTTGCACCCTGCCGCCCATATCCGCAGCTCCCTCCCCAGCAACTCCTATACACAAATTGGCTATTTATAATTAAGAATTAATCATTTTACTTTGGGCGTCACTTTCCGAAAAGGAACACTCTTGATGATCCCCTCCCCCTCCTTGACGGTCAGCACGTGATCCACCGGGGGGTTCTGGATCACCTGCGTTTCCCCCGCCGGCCATCGCACCTCAATCCGGTCGATTCTGGTCCGCGGGCCCAGACCGAAATGCGCGCGCAAATCGCTCGAGGAAAGGTAGCTGCCCCCGCTGCGTATCGTATCGTATTGCGTGAGCTCCCCGGACACAACCTTCACCTCGGCTCCGATCCCATCGCGGTTGCTGTTGACCCCGATGGTTTTTACAAGAATTGCGTGGTTGGGGTTGTGACGCGCGTGGCGAAGGAGGTCCGGCGAGCTGTTCATGTTGCTCACCATGATTTCCAGGTCGCCGTCGTTGTCGTAGTCGGCGACCGCCAGGCCGCGGCTGACTTTCTTGATGGCCAATCCCGGCCCCGAGCGCAGGCCCACTTCCTCAAACTTGCCGTTGCCTTGGTTGTGAAACAGGAGGTTTCGCTCGGCGTAGGTGATTCCGGTCGAGTAGCGGTCGATCTGCGGGAACGTCTGGCCGTCGGCCAGGAAAATATCCTTCCAGCCATCGTTGTCGTAGTCGAGGAATTTCGCCCCGAAGGTCGTGAAGAGCCAGCCGATGTCGGCGAGCCCCGCCGGATAGGTGACGTCGGTAAAGGTCCCGTCGTGATTGTTGTGGTAAAGATTCTTGGTATCGTCGGAGAAATTCCCCTTCAGCAGGTCGCCCCAGCCGTCGTTGTCGTAGTCGGCGAAGTCGGTGCCCATGCCCGCCTGCTCCTGCCCCTCGCCGCTGTACGCCACGCCCGCCTCAACGCCCACGTCGGTAAACGTGCCATCGCCGTTGTTGTGGTAGAGCGAGCTGGGCGTGGAGTCATTCGCCACGTAGATGTCCAGCCGCCCGTCGCGGTCGTAATCGCCCCACACCACGCCCAGGCCGTAATACTTATTGGGATCGATGCCCGCGCGCTCGGTCACGTCCGTGAACGTACCATTGCCGTTATTATGAAAAAGGATGTCGCGCCCGCCCTGCAGCCCGCGCGGCCCGCAAAACGTCGCGAAGCCCCGGTACGTGCAATTCGGCGCGCTCCCCGGCTGGCCCAGATGCTCGATGTCGATGTCGAGGTAATTCGCCACGTAAAGGTCCAGCTTGCCGTCGTTGTCGTAATCGCCAAACCCGCAACCCATGCCCCATCCGTGGCCGCGCACCCCGGCCTGCGCGGTGACGTCCGTGAAGGTCCCGTTGCCGTTGTTGTGGTAAAGGACGTTGCCGCCGTAGTAGGTGACATAGAGATCGTCGTAGCCGTCATTGTCGTAGTCGCCTACACACACGCCCATGCCCCATCCCGTGTGGTCGAGGCCTGAACCCTTCGAAACGTCCGTGAACGTTCCGTTGCCATTGTTATGGAAGAGCGCCGAGCGCGGGCTCGTCCCGTTCCGCCAATGCTCGTAGGTCGAGCCATTCACCAGAAACAGGTCGGGGAATCCGTCATTGTCGTAGTCAATCCAGGCAATGCCCCCGCCGCCTTTGGCTTCGATAATGTAACGCTTCTCGGGGCCGCCACTCGTCAGCGCAAAGCGAACCCCCGCCTGCGCCGACACCTCGATGAACTGGTCGGGCGCGGGCGAGGCGCCGGGCGCCGAGCGAGACGCGGGACGACGCTCAGGCGCCGCGGCCTTCGGAGCCTGCTGGCCCGGCGCCGCCTGAGGCGCCTGCCCCAAACCCAGACACAGGACGAGCGCCGCCAGGGCCACGGCAACAACAAATGTCATTAGCCAGCCCGCCCGGCTCCGCTCCGTTCGTGCGCGACGCTTCATCAAGGATTGGTGATCCATTCTTCCTTAGAACGGATAATTCGTGATGCTATTAGTCTGAAATAATAACCGCACGCTAGTTCCCGGGCGCCGACAAGCTTTAACACAGAGGGCGCAGAGAAAAGTCCATACTGAGATCACAGAGACGAGGAGCGAACCGCCGTGCCCTTAACGCTTCTTCACCGTAACCGCAAGGCCCGCACCCTCCATGTAAAAAATTGTTTGCAGGTCCGGATTCGTGGTCACGGCCTTTACGTAATCCGCGACCATGTCCACGTTGTGGGCCAGGATCAAGCCACCCGGCCGCACCAAAGGAAGGACCTTATTCAGATAATCTACATAACCTTGCTTGTCAGCATCAATAAAGGCAACGTCGATCGGCCCTTTCAATTCCGCGACCTTTTCGTGCGCGTTTCCTTCCACGAGGGTGACCCGGTTCTCCACGCCGGCCTGTTGGAAGTGCTGGCGCGCCAGCGTGGCCCGTCCGTGATCGATCTCGAAGGTCGTCAAGTGACCGCCCGTGCCCTCTAGCGCCAGGCAAAACCACAGGCCCGAGTACCCCGTCGAGGTCCCGATCTCCGCGACCCTCTTGGCGTCCGCGGCCTCGGCGAGCAGCCACAGCGCCTTTCCATCTTGCATCGGGACGTTGAGGTAAGTCTCGTGGGCCTTCATCATGGCGTCGAGCACCGAGAGGATCTTCTTCTCAGCTGCCGTCTTCGCCAGAGGCGGAGCCGATGACTCTGGTTGGCGCGGCCCCTCCCCTTGTGGGAAAGCCACCATCGCAGTCGCCAACAGAACACCCACGATCACACCCATACGCTTTAGCATTGACCCATCCTCTCCCTTGCATGATGAACTGGTTCGCCCGGGCTATGACGCGCCACTCCCGAAGGCACAGTTTAGTGGGCTTCGATTCAAAAACGTCTTACGGACCTTCCCTAAAAGCGGTAGATTCACGACCACCGCCAGTCCTTACGGTCGAATTCGTTCGGCGGGAGCGCGTCGAGCAACAGTTCATCATGGGCGGAGGTCCCGGCCGCATGGAATACCTCCTCCCAGCCCGCGCGGGGTAGACGGGCGGGAGCAATCACCAGGCGCTCACTCTCAACCCGGAGCCCGATGACGCCCTGCAAGCCGACTTGTTCCAGGATCGGCTTGGGGATCCGTATACCTCGCGAATTTCCGATGCGCACAAGCCGAACTTTCATCCGGGGAAAGCACCTCGTACGTATATCTTAACCGCAGTCCAGCTTTCTCCGCATCCTGCAATCGTTCAGACCATTCGCGCTGGTGCAGTCAGATTCTCGCCTTCACCGCCCGGGACCCCGTCGCAAAAGGTGATGCACTTTCCCGAAAGCGCGCCGAAGCGCTCGCCCGGAACGATGATTCCCACCAGATTGAGCGGGTCGGCGGCCGAAATGCTGGCCGTTTCTCCGTGCGGGGGAGCCTTGCGCACCGCACGAAGCGATTCCACCGCCATCGGCAAAGCAAACTGCTCGCCCAAAAAGCCGTCCACAAAACGGCCGCCCCGCACCTCTCCTCGATCCTCGAGCCGACGCAGGGCGAGCAGGATTTCGCGCCACCGAAACGAAAAAGTCTCGCGCGCCAGCAGTTCCCGAAAGACCACCCCATACCGGTTCAAGAGCAGGCGCGCCACGGCTTCGATCGCCGCATGGCGAGCGCCGGCGCGGCCATCCGGGGCGTGCTCGGGGTGGGCCGAACGGTCGCGCTCCTCTGCAAACGAGACTTCCGCGGGGCTGGCGGCAAACATCAGCGACCATCGCCCGGTGCTGTGGCGCGGGCGCGTGGCGTGGCCCCGCCCCTGGCCCGCGCGACGTTTCGGGTCGAGAAAGGCTCGCAAATTGTCGAACCCGTCGGCGGTGGCTAATCCCGCCGAGACCAATTCCCAGAGGGCGGTTTCCACCTCCGATTTGAGCCGCCCGGTCCCGCGTACAATATCGGCAAAGAATGAAGCGCCGCGGGTGCGCAGGAATTCCTCAATCTCACGCGCGGCGTGGCTCAGGCCTGCCTGCCCAGTCGTGTCATCGGATACGCCATCCGCGCCCGGCCGCCGGGGCAGCATCCAGTCGCACTCCTCGCGCACGAAGAAGGTGATGGGAGCGCTGCTGGTGGGGACCACGCGCCGGCCGCTTATCTCCTGCTCGTTGGCAGGCGCGGTCGTTGCATGACTTGCCGCGACAGTCGCGGGATGCGGCGAAATTCTTCCCCACCCCACCGCCCCCTGGAGGCACAGCCGGTCGAGAACGTCAGGATTGTAAGCGGCGATGCGCCGGCCGAGGATTTGAGGCTCCCAGGCGCTGGCGGGCGCCTCGAATCCTTGCAGTTGGCGGATCACCTCCAACACGCCGCGCTCGGCCAGAACCTGCGTGCCGGGAGCCACGTGCTGCCAACGCAAGAGCCAGCGCATGAATTCGGCGGCCGTCACGGGCTGGATTTCCCTGCGCAGAATGGCGAGGGTCAGGCGGTGGATGCGCGCCAGCAGGCGGCGCTCGCACCATTCGGCGCCGGAGCTTCCCGTGAATTGCCCCCGCAGCACCACGCCTTGCGCCTCGAGTCGCACGAAGGCTTGCTCGACATCGCGTTCGGGCAAGCGGAGTGTCTGCGCCAGAGCCTCGCTCGTAACCGGCCCAAGATGGCTGGCCCAGCCGCGAACCGCCTCGAGCGCAGCCTCGTCACGCGTGCCACTGAAGGAGTCCACCGGGGCGATTTCCGTGGCAAACACCGCGCCCGGATAGAGCGCGGCGAACATCCGAGCCCTCGTCGCGGGCACCCAGAACGTGACTTCGCCGACAAGCCCTCGCGCCGCCCGGCGCTCCGGAAGCAGCTTGTCAAAGTATGGGCCCCATGCGATGGCCGTGCGCTTCCGCCCGGAGGGCGAGCAATCCTCCGGAAGGGCAACCAGCGTGTGGAGCGTATCCTCCAGCTCGTCCGCGTCCCGCACGTCCGGCCAGGCTTCGCGCCGGACCTGCTCGATGGCGTCCGGGTCCAGGCGGCCAATCTCCGTGAGCACGGCCTCCGGCAAGGCGCGCCGCATGGAGACCGCCCGCGCCCGCCGCTCTTCCAGCGGCGCGTCGTCCAGATAGGCGAACGGGTTGGCGTTCAGAATCTCGTGCGAGAACTGGGAAGGCGCGGGAGTATCGACGGCGAGGCAGCGGATGGCGCCATCGGCGATCGCCCCCAGCACGTGCCGCAAACCGTCGCTATCCATCGCCTCCGTAAGGACGTCTTTCATCACCTCGCTAATCAAGGGATGATCGGGAATGCGGATGTCGCCCTGGATGTTGTCCTGGCAGGCCGCCGCATCCGGGAAGACCGCGGCGAGCAGGTCATCCGAGATCATGCGTTGGATGCGCAACGGGATCTTCGTTCCCCCGCGAAAGCGCGGCAAGGCCAGCGCCCGCGTGGCATCCCACCGCCAGCGCGTGCCGAACACCGGCGAAACGAGCGCCGCCTGCTCGAGCACCGGCTTGAACGTGGAGGGATGCAGGAAATGAAAAACCTCGGCGAGCGGAAAGCTGTGCTGCTCGCCCAGTGAAATGTTGATTCCCTCCTCGGTGGCCGCGGCCTGCAGCTCGAAATTGAACGACTGGCAAAACCTCTTGCGCAGCGCCAGTCCCCAGGCTTTGTTGATGCGGCCGCCGAAGGGGGCGTGAATGATAAGTTGCATGCCGCCGGCCTCGTCGAAGAACCGCTCGGCGATGACAGTGGTCTGCGTCGGGACCGCGCCGAGCACCGCCCGGCCGGCCGCGATGTACGCCATCAGTTGCTCGGCGCCGGCATTGTCCAGCCCGCATTCCTCCTTGAGCCACTCGGCCGCCTCGGCCGCTTTCCCCGCTGTCAAGAAGCTGTCGATGCGCTCCCGCAGCTCCGCCACTTGCTGCGACAGTTCCTCGGTCCGCGCCGGCGCTTCCCCGCGCCAGAAGGGGATATTGGGCGCGGCGCCGTGGGCGTCTTCGACGCGAACCCTGCCCGTGGCGCTTTCCACGCGGCGGATTCGCCACGACGTGCTGCCCAGCAGCATCACGTCGCCGCTCATGCTCTCGACCGCGAAATCCTCGTCCACCGTCCCCACCAGAGTCCCTTCCGGCTCCGCCACCACGGCGTAAAGGGCCGTTTCGGGGATAGCTCCGCCATTCATAATCGCCGCCAGCCGGCTGCCGCGGCGACCCCGCACCCGCCCGCTGACGCGGTCTCGATGCAAGTAGGCGCCCTGGCGCCCACGCCGCGCGGAGATGCCCTCGGAAAGCATGCTCAGGACGGCCTCGAAATCTTTGCGTGAAAGATTCCGGTAGGGATAGGCGCGGCAGACGAGAGCAAAGAGCTCGTCCTCTTTCCAATCGCCGCAGGCGCAAGCCGCCACGATCTGCTGGGCGAGGATATCGAGCGGCGACTCGGGAATCCGAATGCGGTCGAGTTCGCCCGCGCGCATGGCCCGCACCAGCGCGGCGCATTCCACCAGCTCGTTTCGCGTCAGGGCAAACAGGCGGCCTTGGGGGATGGCGCCCCTCCAGTGCCCCGAGCGGCCGATCCGCTGCAGGGCCACGGCGATGGAACGCGGTGAGCTGACCTGGCAGACCAGGTCCACCGTGCCCACATCAATCCCCAGCTCCAACGAGGCCGTCGCCACCAGCACCCGCGCCTCTCCCGCTTTCAATCTCCTTTCCGCCTCCAGGCGAAGCTTGCGCGCCAGGCTCCCGTGGTGGGCCGCCACGGCTGCTTCGCCCAACCGGCCGGTCAGGTGGTGAGCCACGCGTTCGGCAAGACGGCGGGTGTTCACGAAAACTAAGGTCGAGCGGTGGGCGCGCGCCAGCTCGGCCAGGCGGTCGTAGACCTCCTCCCACATTTCGGTCGAGGCAACCGCACCCAGTTCGCTGCCGGGGACCTCGACCGCCAAGTCGAGCGCCCGCCGGTGGCCGACATTCACGATGGTCGGCTCGGGCCGGCTCGCACCCACGAGAAAACGCGCCACCAGCTCGATGGGCTTCTGAGTTGCCGAAAGGCCAAGGCGCGCCGGCGGCTGCCCGCGCTTCTCCATGACCAGGGCTTCCAGCCGCTCGAGCGACAAGGCAAGGTGCGCGCCCCGTTTGTCATCCGCGACCGCGTGTATCTCGTCCACGATCACGGTCTCGACTTCCTGCAAGATGGCGCGGCTTCTCTCCGCGGTTAGCAAGATGTAAAGCGACTCGGGCGTCGTCACCAGGATGTGCGGAGGCCGCTTGAGCATGCTTCGGCGCTCCGACTGGAGCGTGTCGCCGGTGCGCACCGCCGTCCGGATGGCGGGCATCAGAAATCCGCGCTCTCCGGCCAGGCGCAGGATTTCCGCCAGCGGCGACTCGAGGTTTTTCTGAATGTCGTTTCCCAAGGCTCTGAGCGGCGAGACGTAGACCACCTCCGTGCGGTCCTGGAGCCGGCCCTCGATGCCTTGGCGCACCAATCGGTCAATGCATGCGAGGAAGGCTGCCAGCGTCTTGCCGGACCCCGTGGGCGCGCAGATGAGGACGTTGCGGCGCGCGAGAATGTGCGGCCAGCCCTGTTCCTGCGGCTCCGTGGGCGTATTAAAGCGGCGCAGGAACCATTCCCGCACGATCGGGTGCGCCCAGGATAATGGGTCTGAACCGAAGCCCGAGGTCATTAGCCCATTCTACAGGGTGGGTAAATTTCTGGCAAAGCAGCGTGGGCCTGCCGGACTAACAGGCTCGGAGATCCCCCTGTTGTCATGCTGAGCCCTTCGGTTGTCATCCTGAGCCCTTCGCATGTCATCCTGAGCCCTTCGCGTGTCATCCTGAGCGAAGCGAAGGATCTCGCCCTGAGCGCTTAGGATGACAAACCCCAAGAGGTTTCTCGGCACCGTGTGGGAGGTCACTGCTCTTTATTCTGATACAACTCTGGCAAAGAGCGAAGGCTGAGAGTGGCGCTCTCCGCTGAGCTGAGCGCAGTATTCGGATAATAGTACTCAAGGATTTCCTGGAATGACTTCCCTTCCGCGGCCATACCCGCCGCTCCCTGCTGGCATAGTCCGATTCCATGACCTTGCCCGCGTCCCTGAACGACGAGAGTCTCGCCAGCAACATTCAGTTCGTAATTGTTTCCGGGAATCATTCCCCATCCCAACTCCCGATCAATGCGCAGGCGCTGGGCCTCAGTGGGCGCCCCGCTGAGCAGGTCCAGGTTGTCCGCCAGAGTTAGGACCGCCTTCCACCGCGGAGCGTGGCGCAAGCAGTAATTGCAGATCACGGAGTAATAGGGATACTCCTGCGGAGCCATGCCGGCGTCGCGCAAGGAGCGGGTCCTTCCTCCGCAGCTCCCCGAGAAGAGCGCTGGAAGCACTCGGCCGCGGTAGGTCAGCACGAAGCCGCGGGTGCCAAGGGCCGCGGCCAGCGCGGGCGAATCCGCGGAGGGCGGCTCGCGAAGAAACTGGCAATGCGTGGTGTCGCAGAAATCGTAACCGGCGTGGCGCGGGGCGGCAAGGTAATAGGAGCGCGTGACAATCGCCTGCGCCTTGAGCGCTTCCAGTGGCGCGCCGGGGGGACTTTCCGCAGCCACCGCGGAAGCCACGGCCACTTCCAAATCCACTATCGCCACTGGCACCAGCCTGCCCTCGCGCACGCTCACCTCGAGGCTGCCGTGGTACTCGCGCGCGATTTTGCCGGGCACACTGAGGATAAACGCGGCGGGTCCCCCCTGCCGGCTCGTGGCGCGAATCGCCGCGGCAGTAAGCATAAGCTCGCCGCTCACGCACAGCACGCGCCCGTCTTCCACACGCAGGCCCGCCTCCCCGCCGTCCTCAATTGTCATCTCGGATGCTTCGGCGACCCCTTCGCCTTTAATCAAAAGCGCGGTGTGCGGAGCGGGCCGGACGGTCAGCTCGACAGGATGAAACAGCCCCAACACCCCGATGCGCAGGCTGCCGGCAAACGAGGGCGTGGGGACGACAAAACAAGTAAGCAGGAACCAAGCCAAACGTCGCAATGTTGACACAGATCGTAGCCACATGACCCAAAAAAGACCCCTCACCCGGCTCTCCCGGAGAGGCGGGAGCGCCACCCTCTCCCCCAGGGAGAGGGCTGATTTCTTTGAGCGGGGACTTGCAAATCCAACCCTCTCCCAGGGGAGAGGGTGCCCGACGTAGGAGGGCGGGTGAGGGGTCACTCGAGAGGGCTTGATGCTCATTGTCCGGTCACGAGCGTTCGCAGTATCTCGCCGCCTACGCCCGCCGCGGATGCTCCCGGCGCTCCGTGCAGGCAGACGAGCAGCGCAAAACGCGGCGAAGCGGCGGGATAGAGGATGACGGTGTAGCCATCGCCTGGCGCGCGCGGGTTGTGCACACAGGGGGCGGTCCCCGTTTTCGCCAGCGCCGGAGCGCCCGGAAAAGATTTCTGGATGGCGCGGGCCGTCCCCGCTCGCGCCGAGAGCGCCATCCCTTGCAACAGCTCCGCGACCCCGGGCTCGCCCGAGTGTTCACTGAGCTCGATAAACGCCCGCAGAAGTCGTTCCGGAGAGGTTTCCATCCCCCGTCCCAGACCCACCCAAGCCGAGGGAAGCAGGGCCACAAAGCGGCCTTGAACTCCGTAGCGGAAGCTTATCTGCTCCACGTCCTCGCGCGAAACCGCCGCGGCGAGCTTGCGGAAGTAGGCGTTGCAGGAATAGCCGATGGCCTCGCGCATGCCGATGCGGCCGTGGCCGCGCGGCAGCCAACAGCCGTCCGCAGTCCCGCGGCACGTTAATTCCGGGTACTGATAGCCATGCGACTGACCGTAAGCGAGCGCGGTAAAGGGTTTCACCAGCGAGCCCGTGGGCACAGGCCGGTGAATCCCGCCTTCGCTGGGCCATCGCGCGGCTACCTGCGCCCCCATCGGCACATCCATGACGAGGTAAGACAGCGCGGGCGAGTCAAACCGCTGGCGCAGCACTTCGGCGATAGACTGATCGTAAAGAGACCCGGAAGGTTTCCAGGCTCCGGCGGCCAACACCAGGAGAATCAGCGCCAACAATTTCTTCATTTGCCCAACCGATAGATGACGGTTTGCAAGACGAGCGGACCGCGCTCGCGAACCAGGATGGACTCCGACTCGACGCGCGCCAGCGACTGGCTGAGGCTGGCGAGGTTCTCCGAGAAGAACCAGGGTTCGTGACCGCCGGGCGGCGCTCCTCCGCCGACTTGCTGAGCCGGCGGACTCTCAATCAAGCTGGTCATGCGCACGATATCCCCGCGCGCCGCGGCATGCCGAAATCCCGCCGCATAGACGCCACTGTCCTTTCCGGGCGGGCTCGAAATCCGTTTGAGGACGGCAGCCACCGGCTCCGTGCCGGTACCCACCACCAGGACGCGGCCGCGCGCCACCATGGCCAGGCGCGTCAGTCCGTCAAGTTGGTAGGTGGCCGCGTCGCCGCTTCCTTGTTCAATCCATTTCGCGCCTAGCCCGGAGGTTGTCCACAGCCCGCTCGCCGCGGAGAGCAGCGCAGAGCGCGCCGCCTCCCCGTCCCAGTCGCTGGCGGCTTGGAGCACGACGGCCGACTGCGTGCCGACAAAGATGTCGCCTGGCAGGCCTCGTGTCCATTCGATCAGCAGCGCGCCCTCCAGCTTGGCCGCAGCCAACAGACTCTTCAGGGCGGCGGGCTCGAAGGTCCCTCCGACATTGGTGAGGGGCGGCACGTCGATGCGGGTCTCGAGATTGCTTTCGCTTCCCGTCTGACCTTCCGTGAGGGTGACCGCCGGAGCGACCGTCGGCGCCACTACCTGCCCGATGCGAGGCGCCAGGACCTTTCGCTCGAGAAGATCGGTCGCTTGCTCAACGGAAGGAGCGCTCCAGGCGCGGTACACGCTGCTATCGTCGGGAACCAGGCGCAAGAGGTTCGCCAGCGTGGTGGTTTCGGGGCTTGCCTGATCACTTGTGGCGCCGCTCTCCGCGCTCCGCACCAGCACGCGTTCCTCGCGGATTTCCTCCGCAGAGCGGTAAATGTCCGCGACTTCCGCCGAGTAGGGGCGCAGCTCTGAAACATTCCTCTGGATCCAGTAGGAACGGAAGTGGGGCGTCTTGACCAAGCCGCTCAGGTTCAAGGTCAGGCGCAGGGCCTGCCCCGATGGAGACGAAGGCTCGCCGCGCTGCCCGGCGGCCGCCGTCGCGCCGGCGAACCACGCTTCCTCCGCCAGCGTGTGCATCGCCTTGCCCGAGAGGACGGTCAGCGCTCCCGCCATCAAGTCTTCACGCGTGGCCAGCAGCAGGTAATCGTTGAACGTGGCGAAAGCCACCAGGCGGTTCTTGGTAGGCTCGGAATGGAGGTAGTAAGGGATGTCCGCCGCCTTGCGCGGCTCGAACTTCTCCTTGCCGCGCCACATGGCGTTGTCCATGGCGCGCGCGGAAGGCATTTGAGTGATGTAGAGGAATTCCAAGTTTCCAATGTCATAAATGGCCAGGGCGGACTGGCTGCCGGCGATCGACTCGAGCAGCGCCATGTCCGGCGGCGCGCCCGCGGCCACCGCAAACTGCTCCTGAGCCTCGCTCAATCGCAGGAACAAGCGCGACCGGGAGAATACCTGATAATTGTCGCTCGCCAGCCAGGCCTTCTTCTCGGCGGAGTCGTTCCAGTCGCGAACGAGCGCGGCGAAGTCCGGAGACTCAATGAAGAGCAGCGCGCCGGCGGGCATCAGCTTGGCCAGCGTGGACGGCTGGGAGGGAGGCGCTTGTCCCGAGGGCGAGATGGCCAGTGCTACATTCAGCAAACCGAAAATCCAAAGAGTGTGTCGCTTCATCGGCCTACACCTACCATCATGCCGAGGCCGCGGCCAGCCCGCGGTAGCGCCGTCAGCCGGGGCCGTACCTGGCCTTTCTGCTCGACGTGGTCCGAGACCACGGGCCGGCGCAGGGCATCCTGTTGCTCGACCCTCAAATCCGCTCTCACATTTTCGAGTCTTCCCCGATATCCCTCGCGAGCCGGGCCTGCCGGCGCGAGGGCCCGGGCGATCGTCCAATACCTGGCAGCCTCTCGCAGGCGCTGGAGCTTTTCCAGAACTTCGGCAACCTGCGCCGCCAAGGCGGTCCTCTCCTCGGCGCCAAGTTCGATCCCGGGAAGGAAACTCACGGCCTCGGAAACACCCTCTGGCGCTTCCGGTTCCGCAGATTCCGGGGCGCCGGCGTTCGCGGCCATATAAGGATTTCGATAATCCCTACTATAATATTCTTTAAGGAGAGGCTGGATGGCGGAATAGGCCAATTCATTTTTCTCGGCCGCCGCGGCCGCGCGGAAAAGCGGAAGGCGCGGCGAGTTGTCCTGCGGCTCAATCGCTATCGCGTCAAGCAGCAGCCGGGCGCGCGTAGCCGCGTCGGTTGCGCGCTCTGCCGCCTGGACGCGGGCATAGAAATACCCCGGTTGCTCCGCGCTCTGAGGGTCGGGCGAACCGCCATTCGCCAGCAAATCGAGCTCGCCGCTTCCCAAGCCGGTTCCCGACGCCTGCGACGCGGCAAGCGCCCGAGCCGCCGTGGCGCGCGAGTCGTAGGGAGATTCGGCCGCGCCCGCCAGGGAAGAAAGCAACGCCTGCGTCGCCCCCCGGTCGCGGTTCGCCGCCATCTGCGCCTTGGCGAGCTCCAAGCGGGCCGCCGCATCCCAGGGCACGGCCTTGCCCCGCGCCGAGAGAAATTCAATTGCTTCCGCGGGATGGCCGTTCTTCACGAGCAGGTCCGCGGCGGAGCGCAAGGTTTCGAATGGCGCCGCCGAGACCAGGTCCATCCGCCGCAACAACGCCAGGGCCTGCGGCAAGTCGCCGGACTGCAGTCGAATCTCCGCCAAGCCGAGGAAGTTCGCCGCCGCGAGGTTGCGCTGGCTGATTTCGCGGCTGTACATGAACTCCAGCACGCGACGAGCGGCCGCTTCATTCTTGTCGTCCTTCAGGGCCGAGGCCGCCGCCTGCAGCGCGTCCATGGTGGGAGCGTTTTCGGGCTGCGATTGGTAGCGCCCCAGCGCCGCTTCGAGCGTCCCGGATTGGGCCGCGAGACGGAGCTCCAACGAAGTCACTTCCCCCGAATGCGACTTGCGCAATTCCTCCGGCAGGGCCTCGAACGCCGTGCGCGCCTCTTCGGTCCGATGCGCGTCCAGAAGATAACCCGCCCACCGCGTTTGCCAGGTGCGCAGCGTTTCGACCGCCACGCCTCGGGCCGCGCCTTGGGCCTTAGCGACTTCATCCTCAGCGAGCTGCAGGATTCGGCGGATCATCGGCTCCTGCTGCGGTTTCGGCAGCCACTGAGCGTCAACCGTCCCCGTCAAAAAAGACAAGGGGTTGGGCGCCGTGCGCGCCAAGTCAATGATCCACGCCACGCCGGCCGCCGGATCGGCCGCGGCCGCCGTGGCGCCCCGCAGCAAATCGTCAACTTGGTAGACGCCGTTGCGATGCACGTACGTCCGCAGCACCTTGTCAGCGTCCTCGCGCACTTGCGGCAGCAGCTTGCGTTCGCCGACGTGCTCCAAAGCTGCCCGCACGTCCCCCCAGTAGCTCGGGGCCACATGCCCGGCATCTTCTTCATGAAGGAACGCCTGGAATGCCGCGCGCCAGCGCTGCGTAGCGTCATCTCGCTTTCCTTGCTGCCAGAGGATGACCGCCATGCGGTCCTGCACATCGCCAAGCATCGACGCCAATTCCAGCGCGTGCGCGTAGTCCGCCAGCGCGCGGTCGGATTCACCCACATCCTGGTAGTAATCGGCCAGCGTGGCGTAGGCATCCGGGCTGGCCGGTGCGCCTTCGAGCGTCGCGGGGAGATAGTCCTCGGGATTCCCTTGCTTGGTCACCGCCATGTACTCCCCGTAGCGCGAGCCGTAGTAGAACCAGATGTTCCCTGCGAGTTGCTGCGCGCGGTCCACAGGCTTTCCGACGCGCTCGCAAATCGTGCCCGTGCCCAGGCCCCCCTGGTACGCAGTGTTGATTTGAGGAGAGGCGTCGGAATAGTAGAGCCCGACCAAACCCGTGTAGGCGCGCGACCACACGGGCGGCAGGCTTCGGCCGCGGGCGGCAATCGCATCCAACGCCAGGGCGCGGTCGCCGCTCGCAACGGCGACATTTGCCGCGGCATCTTTTGTCCGATCGGAACTGGCGCTGCCGGCAATGGAAACCAGCCGCGGGCGCTCGTGGGCCAACAACAGGTTCAAGTACCTCGCCAGGCTTGCCCCGCTCAGTCCGTGTCGCTCGAAGGCCATGGCGAGCGCGCGCAACTCCCTTTCGGTATTCCCGGCGGCCTGGTAGCTGGCCGCGGCCCGTTCAAGAATGGCGTCTTTACCTTGAACCTGCGGGTAGACGTTCCAGTACGCCTCCAACTGTGCTCCCAGTTCGTCAAACCTCATCCGCCGCTTCTGCAACTCCGCTAGCGCGCCTTCTTGGACCGACGCTTCCGGTGAAGCCGGTTTAGCCATCATCAATTCGTGGCGCCAGCGAGCCTCGAGGTCGGCCAGGCCCGCGGTCTGCACGAGCGGAAGGAGGTCCTGCGTCACGTCCAGGCTCGACGCGCCCGCTTTCTGTTTTTCCAGGAAGCCCGCGAAGGCGAGTTTTTCTTCCGGCGTGTAGTACGTCTTCACCGCCTGGCCCATCGCCTGCAGCGGCGCCTGGAGGCTGG
>Ga0187771_10000088_pt1 | contig 43612 bp, 41 predicted proteins | sample 0116_SJ02_MP15_1_FD_133139 | JGI IMG/M metagenome (GOLD analysis project Ga0187771, IMG submission 133139) | Tropical peat soil microbial communities from peatlands in Department of Meta, Colombia - 0116_SJ02_MP15_10_MG | ecosystem: Environmental > Terrestrial > Soil > Wetlands > Peat | place...
CTCCACGAGTTCGGCTGCCCGGGCGACCTGAGCGTCGGTGAGGCACGGCGTCGCGAGCAGTGCGGCGAGCTCCGCGGCTCTCTCGCCACCGCTGGCGAGCGCCGCCGCGACAGGAAGCGTCTTCTTGTGCTGGCGAAGGTCGCTCCCCGCCGGCTTGCCGGTCCGGGCCGGGTCCCCCCAAATGCCGAGGACGTCGTCCACCGCCTGGAAGGCGAGCCCGAGCTCGAATCCGAAACGGTCGAGCGCCGCCACGGCCTCAACGGGCGCACCGGCAAGATCGGCACCGATCGCGGCCGCGCAACCGAGCAGCGCTCCCGTCTTGCCGCCCTCCATCGCGAGACAACCTTCGACGTCGACGTTCGGTAACGACTCGAAAGCCATGTCGAGCGCTTGGCCGGCGATCATCGAGGTCGTCGAGTCAGCGATCCGGCGAGCCGCGCGCCGGGCGGCATCACCGTCGGCGACACGCTCGAGCTGCAACGTTCCCGCCGGGTCGAGGAGGATCTGCTGCGCCAGCGCCAGGAGCGCGTCGCCAACGATTACCGCCTGCCCGATTCCAAACAGCACCCAGACCGTCGGCCGATGGCGCCGCTCGTCGTCGCCGTCGATCACGTCGTCATGAATAAGAGAGAAGTTGTGAACGAGCTCGACCGCGACGCCCCCGGGAATGCCCAGCTCGGCGGCAGCGCCGACGACCTCAGCGGACAGGACCGCCAACGCCGGCCGCACGCCTTTGCCACCATCGCCGCCGACGGGGTGCCCGTCGGCGTCCGACCAGCCGAATTGGTACTCGGCGACCGGTCTCATCTCGGCCGAGAGCCGGGCGACCGCCGTTCGCATCGCCGGCACGATGAGAGAGCGCGCCCGACCGAACACCGCTGGGGCCTTGCCCGTCGGGATCACGCCACCACCCCCTGGTCGAGACCGACCGTGGGGCGCGACGTGCCGACGGCGTGCAGCGCACGTCGCGCCGCCCGCTTGCCGCTCAGCACCGCGCCCTCCATCGTGGCGGGCCATCCTGTGTCGGTCCACGCCCCGGCTAGGTAGAGCCGATCGAACCCCGTCTCGGGGCCGGGCCGGATCGCCGCGGTCCGGGGCAGACCGCGGAACGTCGCCTCGTGTTCCCGACTGACGACGGCGTCGACCACCTTGGCCGACCGCGCCTGGGGGAATAGGGCGCGCAATGCGGCCGTGTAGCGCTCGACGAGCACCTCCGGTCGCTCCCCTTGTTCGGCGTCCGCGCCGGAGATGGACACGGCGAGCACCTGTCCGGCTGCGACATCGCCTCCCGCGGCGACCGTCTTGTCGAAGACGTACTGGACCGGGGTGTCGACACCCGCGGCGATCGCGTAACCGGTGACTTTGCGGTCGTACACGACGTGCACGTTGACAATCGGCGACGTGCCCAGCGCCGCGAAGCGGGACGGGTTGACGAGGCCGCCTTCCGGCAGGAGCTCTGCCGCGGCTCGGTGCGGAACGGCGACAATGACCGAGTCGGCGTCGACGTGCTCGCCGGCAACCAAGACCCCGGTCGCCTCTTCTCGTCCAGTTCCGAGGGCGAAGTCGATGGCGTCGACCTTCGCCCGCAGGTGGATGCTTCCCCCGAGACGTTGCAGGAGCGTCGAGGCCGGATCGACGTGGAGCGCGTTCAGCGGGACCCGCGCCCAACCGAGGTCGGCGGCCGCGGCGTGGTCGAGGAACCCCGTCCGGAAGACCTTCGCGCCGAGCGCGAGCGACGCCTCGTCAACACCGAGATTGATCGTCGGCAGCGTGATGAGACCCCAAAGCTTGTCGATCGCGTCCCGCGTCTGGCCATGCCGGGAGAGGAACGACGCCAGTGTCTCCGAATCGAGGTCGGGATCCCCGAGACTCAGGCGGCGGAGGGCACTCACCGCCCGCCCGACCCTCGCCCGATCCCCCAGGGACAAGTGCCGATAGCGGAGGAGTGAGCCCGCCAGGTGCGCGGGCGCCGGGAGGTGGTTCCGACGGATCCAAGCGACACGGGGCTCGCCTTCCGGATCGGGGCGCAGCACAGGTAGCGCCAGCCGGCGTTGCAGCTCGGCGCTGTCGGCCGTGCCGAGGCGGGCGAGGAACTGCCGGTAGGCGGTGCAGCAGCGCAAGAAGACGTGCTGGCCGTTGTCGAACACGAGGCCATTGCGCTGGAACGACCACGTCAGACCCCCGAGGCGTGGCCGCGCCTCGAAAAGTGTCACCCGCACGCCGGCGTCCGCGCACGCGACAGCCGCGGAGAGCCCGGCGAGCCCGCCTCCGACGACGACGATCCGCGCCGAGTCCTTGCTCACGTGACGGACGCCCCGGTCAGACCGCGCGCCGCGACCAGGGCCTTCTCCCACACTGGAAGACTCACCCGGTGGTCGAGCGAGGCGAGCGGGTCGCTCTCGATGCGGCCGAGTATCCGGTGGTAGATCCCCGCCATCGCGGCGACACAGGCACGCGAGCGCCGGTCGAGCAGCTCGAGCAGCTCGAGGCCCCCTTGGTAGAGCCGCCGGGCCCGAGAAGCCTCGAATCGGAGCAGGGCGACGAGGGCGTCGGCCGGACCTGTCGCGTCGTCGCGGCAACCGAAGCGCGCGAGGTCCTCTCCCGGCAGGTAGATACGTCCTCGCTGCTCGCGGTCTTCCACGACGTCACGCAGGATGTTCGTCAGCTGCAGGGCGATGCCGAGCTCGTCGGCGAGTTCCGATGCCACGACGGTGTCGGCCGACCCGAACACGCCAAGCGAGAGCCGACCGACCGAGCCTGCGACGCACCGGCAATAGGCGATGAGCTCCTCGAACGTCGCGTAGCTCCCTTGCCGGCAGTCCATCTCGCAGCCCGCAACGATCTCGCCAAGGGCACCGACCGGGATCGGGTAACGGGACATCGCGTCGGCCAGGGCGACGAGCACCGGATCTTCCCTCGGTGGGTTGCCGCTCGCCATCTCGGCGATCTCGGCCCGGGTCCGCGCAAGCGCCTCCTGTTTGTCGCAGGTCGTTCCCGCACCATCGCCGATGTCGTCGACCCGCCGAGCGAAGGCGTAGAGCGCCGACATCGCGGCGCGCTTCGGACCGGGCAGCAGCCGGATGCCGTAGAAGAAGTTTCGGGCCTCGCGACGCGTGATCGCCTCACACCGCGTGTAAGCGAGCGAGATGTCGGTCACGGCCGCTCCCGACGCGCCGCCGAGTACACCAGCAAACTGCGCCACGCGACCTCGGTCTTGCTGGCCTTCACCGATGACGACAAGACGTCGAAGCGATGGCGTTCGATGGCATCCAGCTGTGCAAAACCGCCCCCGACGAAACCCGCGACTCCGACGCGGCCCCATCCCTGAAGCGACGCCACTAGGACACGCCCCGATTCGAGGAGCCGCCGCGCCCGCGCGCACTCGAAAGCGATGAGTCGACGGAAAGCCGGTGTCGCGAATCCAGCGGCAATCGCCGACTCGTCGAGCCCGAAACGGGCGAGATCCTCCTGGGGCAGATAGACCCGCCCCGCGGCAAAGTCCTCGGCGACATCTTGAAGGTGTTCGATGAGCTGCAGCGCCGTGCACACCCGGTTGGAAAGTTCCACGGCGCGCTCATCACGCCGGCCGAAGACCGCGAGGACGAGACGCCCGACCGGATTCGCCGACAGCGAGCAGTACGCCTCGAGCGCCGCGTACGTCGGGTATCTCGTCACGAGCTGGTCCTGACGGTTCGCCTCGATGAGGTCGACGAACGGCGCTCGGTCGATGCCGAGCTCCTGCGCGAGCCGGCCGACACGCACGAAGATCGGTTGCGCCGCCGCGCCTGTCAGGGCCCGGTCGAGCTCAGACTCGACCCAATCGAGCCCGGCGAGACGATCACCGGGTCCGCGATCGCCGATGTCGTCTACGAACCGCGCGTAGCCGTAGATCGCGAGCAACTGCTCCCGGAGCCGGCACGGTAACAGTCGCGTCGCGACCGGAAAATTCTCCCTACCCGCCTGCGCCATGACGACAGCCGTGTCGAACTCGGCTGGCGTCGCCCGTCCGGCGCCGTTGAGCTCGACTGGGACGTTCATCGAGCGACCATCCCCTCGCCACCGAAGCTGAAGTGACGATGCCGGCGCCCCAAACGCTTGTCGACGGCGATCAGACCCGACCCATTACCCGCGTACCGCGTCAGGCGTTCGCAGGCGGTGCGGGTCGATGCCGCGATGCCGGAGGCGTCCAGTTCGAGACGCTGGAGAATGACGTCGGGATCCGCGTGGCCCATGTAGATCGTCGGCACGCCGAGACATAGCACGACGGGGGGGCGCTCACTAATGACTTCGGCGGCGCGCTCGAGGACACCCCGCAGGTGCTGCCCCGCCCCGCCGTGGATGAGACCGTCCTCGGCGGTGACAACGAGACGCGCGCCGCGACACCGCTCCACGAGGGCGGGGTCCAGGGGCCGTACGACCCGGGGGTCGAGCACCGTCACGTCGAACCCGTCCCGCTCGAGCAGAGCCGCGGCCTCGAGCGACGCCGCGGCGAGTTTCCCGATCCCGACGATCACGATGTCGCCGCCCCCCTCGCGCAGCACCCGGGAACGCATTCCCAGTTTCGCCAGGGCTGGCACGCCGGATCCCGGGGTCTTCGGGTACCGGATGAGCGACGGCTTGTCAAGCTCAAGCGCTGTTTCGAGCATCGGGGCGATCTCGGTCGGCGCGGCGGGGGCGAAGACGACGAGCCCGGGCACCGCCAGCCCGAGCACCATGTCGAGCACGCCGTGGTGGCTCGCCCCATCGTCCCCGGTGATGCCTGCCCGGTCCGCGCAGATCACGACCGGCGCCCGGTGCAGCCCGACATCGAGGTTTTCCTGGTCAAAACAACGCGAAAGGAACGTCGAGTAGATCGCGACGACTGGCCGGAGCCCGGCCATCGCCATGCCGGCGGCCGCGGTCATGGCGTGGCCCTCAGCGATTCCGACATCAATGAAACGATCCGGGTAGCGCGCTTGGAAGCTCAGCAGCCCGGTTGGTCCCGGCATCGCCGCGGTGATCGCGACGACGCGTTCGTCCCGACCGGCGAGGTCGAGGATGGCCTCGCTGAATGCCCCGGTGTAGTTCTCGACAGGGCTGCGCGGCCCGCTCACGAGTGCGCCGTCGTCCGCGGCGATGCAGGACGAGGCGATCTGCGGCTGGAGCTTGTAGTCGTGCAGGCACTGCACGGTGTCGTTCTCGGCGGGCCCGTAGCCCTTGCCCTTCGTAGTGAGGACGTGGAGAACGATCGGCCCCTGCCAGGCCGCGGCGCGCTTCAGCGCTTGCTCGACCGCCGCGATGTCGTGACCGTCGATCGGGCCCACGTAGCGAATGCCGAGCGCCTGGAAGAAGACGTGCGGCTCGACGAGCTCTCGCACCGCCGCCGTGAGGCTCCGTATCGATTGACCGGCGAGAGTTCCGACCCCGGGCAGGTCTTGGAGCGCGCGCGTGACACGGGCCTGGAGCGCGCTGAAGCTCGGGTTCAGGCGCAACTGGGTCAGCGATTCGGAAAGCCGTGACACCGTCGGCGCGTAGCTGCGGCCGTTGTCGTTGAGGATGATGCAGACCCGCGCCTCGGCGTGGCCGAGATTATTCATCGCCTCGTACGCGAGGCCTCCGGTCAGCGCGCCATCGCCCACGAGCGCCACGACCCGACGGGTAGCATCCTCCCCGCTCATCTTGAACGCCTTGGCGATTCCGAAGGCGTAGCTGAGTGCCGTCGAAGCGTGGGAATTCTCGATCCAGTCGTGCTCGGACTCGGCGCGGCTCGGATAGCCCGACAGTCCTCCTTCCCGGCGCAACAGCGCAAAGCCCGCGTGACGGCCGGTGATGAGCTTGTGGACGTAGGCCTGGTGGCCGGTGTCGAAGAGCAGGACGTCACGCGGCGACGAAAAGACCCTGTGCATTGCCAGGGTGATCTCGACAGCCCCGAGGTTCGAGCCGAGGTGACCTGTGCCACCAGTTGTCACCGCCTCGACGATGAACTGCCGGATCTCCTCGGCAAGGACTTCGCACTCCGCCAGGGAGAGGGCCTTGAGATCGTCGGGTGAGGAGATCGTGTCGAGGAGAGGGTAGGAGGGCTTGTCTTCTTTGCTCACGACGTCTTCTTTCGCTCGTCGTCTCCGTCGTGCTCGTTCACGATTCGCAATCGGTCTGCATCTCCTCGTGCCCCGGGCCGTCGGGCAACCGGCGACGCCCGTCCACACGAAGTCGCAGTGACCGGCTGGTCACACTGATTGCTCGCAGCTCATCCTTCCAGATGACACCCGGACCGTCAACGAGGATCGTGCCGGGACAGGGGCCCCGAAAAGCGCTGGATAGCGGGCTGCGCGGCCCGAACCCTACCCGAGCTGCAGATCGATGAGCACCGCGGCCGGACCTCGCTCGCCGGCGGCCCGGCAGACCGCCTCGATGAAAGCCCGACCGACGGTCTCCTCCGGCGGGATGAGGTCGTCCGACGAACGCCCGGCGACGCTCGCGACGAGCGGATCGGCAACTCTGCTCAGTTCGCGCCCCGAACCGGGGCGTCGCTGCGTTGCGAGCGACGCGAGGTCGAGGAACACCGTGACGTAAGGCACGAGAACAGTCGCCATCCGGTCGATCGCCGAGGCACCGGCATCTCCGCCGGAAGGCGGCGCTTCGAACTCGCGAGCGGCCTGTCTTGCCGCTTCTTCCGCGACGGCGAAAAAGAGCGCCTCCTTCGACGGGTAGTGCCGGTAGAAGGAGCCCTTGGCGATCAGCGCGCTCCGACAGACGTCGTCGATCGAGACGTCGGCGTACCCGCGGCGGCTGAAGAGTGCGAGCCCCGACTCGATGAGCCGCTCGTCGACGAAGGCACCAGCCTCGAGGCGCGTTTCGGCCGCCAGCAACTGGTTCCACATCTCCGGACGGAACACCCCGCGAGACGGCTTGTCGAACAGGTCGGGGAGCACTTCGGGGAGCAGCCTCCCGATCGACTCGATCGGCAAACCGCGCCGTTCCCGCACCAGGCGGATAAGCCGGACCAGCTCGACATGCCGCTCGTCGTAGAGGAAGCGGTTGGCCGCGACCTTCTCCGGGGCCGGCAGTACCCCGGCGGCCAGGTAATAGCGCACCGTGGCCGCGGCGACGCCGGTGCGCTCGACCAGCTCGGACATCGTAAACCGGCGGGGGACCATCGCGGCGATGGCCGTCACGTCTTTCGCCCCACGAAATTTGATCGCGGTCTGCCCCCTATTCGGCTGCTGGGCGATAACGTCCCCGCCGTGGGCCGAGTCCGAGTCATCACCGACTCGAGCGCCTGTGTCCCCGCGGAGCTCGTCGCCAAATTCGCTGTCTGCGTGCTCCCCATCAGCGTCTTCCTGCCTGAGGACAGCCTCACCGGCATCGATCCGACCGACGGCGGGGAGATGCCTCTACCAGAGGCTCTCGCGCGAGAGGAACTCGCCGGCGCCAACCATCCCTTCGTGACAGAGTACCTGCAGGCCATCGAGTCCCCGGATTTTGACGCCGCCGTCGTCATCACCCCGGCGGTCGAATTCGCGACGATGTACCGCAACGCCGCGCTCGCCGCCGAGTTCGCGCTCCGACCCGTCGTGCTTGTCGACGCGAGAACAGCTGCCGCCGGTCAGGCTCTCGTCGTGCTGGCAGGCGCGGAGGCCGCCGCCGCCGGGGCCGAGATCCAACAGGTCGTCCGCATCGTCGAGCAAGCCTCGAGCCGTGTCGAGCTCGTCGCCTCGCTCGCCACGCTGGAGCCCATCCGGAGGAGCGGGCCGCTCCCCGACGACGTGCTCGGGGACCTCGAGCCGAGCGGGGTGCGCAACGTTTTCCGCATGCGGGACGGCACGGTCGAACCGCTCGGTACTGCGCCGACACCCGAGGAGATGCTCAAGGCGATCCACGCGGCCTATCTGTCGAGCGCTCCTCGGGGATCCGAGCGATCGGCGGTCTTCCACGCCAACGCCCCGCACCTGGCCGCGCGTCTCGGCGAACTGCTCGGGGGTGTCGACTTCGTCAGCGGATTCAGCGTCGCGATGCAAGTGCACACGGGGAGCGGAGTCGTCGGCGCGGCCTGGATCCCCGTCGGAGCGGCGCCCTGACCTGCCCCCAGGTCGCGTCCGCGCGGTACCGTCTCCGCAACCGGTGAAGTGCCGGGCGACCCGGGGGCTGCAGTGACGATCCGTGACGACGGGCCCGAAAGCGGGCAACCGACCGATACCAGCCCACCGGCCGTGGCACCGACCTCCCCCCAACCCGAGGCGATAATCACAACGGCGGAAATCCCGCGCGTCTCGGTGGCACCGAGTACCCACTTCCCCCGCACCGCCGACGCCTGGCATCCCGACGTCGAGAGGCGGCTCCCGGCTCCCTGGGGTCTCGAACTCGCCGTGTGGCTGCTTTTCGTGCTCTTCGTCGTCGGCCTGATCGGGCTCGCCATCGAGCACTTCCACCCGAGTTGGGTCGCGTTCCTCCGCAACACCGTTACCACGACGCACCAGCGCTCTGCTCGCGGGACGACTTCGTCGACGGCCCCCTCTGCGAGCGGTGTGCCGACGAGCCAATCAAGCGCCGCGCTCGGGAAACTCGTTCTCGTCTCCGCGACGAAGAACAGCGTGACGTATTCCGTCCCGACGTCGAAAGGGTTCAGCCTTGTCGTGTCGACCGCCAACCCTTGCTGGACACAGGTGAAATCTCCCCCCACGTCCGCGCACTATCTGTTCGCCGCCACGATCACGCCCAAGCAAAGTCCTGAGGTAATTGAGCTCAACGGTCCGGCCTCGGTCGTGCTCGGCGCGCACGCCTCGGCGCTCACGATCAAAGTCGGCTCGACGAAGATCGGCTCGATCACGACGCCGCGACCGCTCCTCACGTACACTTTCGCGCCGACTCGTCGTTGACAGGCCACGCACGACCACACCTCTCCCGACGGTTTAGCTCGCGGCACGAAATCGACGACCGCCGCTAGTCACGGGAAACCGCTCGACCGAGTCTTCCGACACGAAGGCCGGGGTCGCGCGCCGTCGATCGGCAGTCCACGTCCGCTGCCGGACCCGGATTGAAAAGCCACCTCTCCCGACGCGGGATTCCGAGGAACTGGAACGCGCGCCCGCGTCCTTGACGTCAGGATGGGCAGGCCGGCAACATCGAACGACGAAGGAGGGTGCGGTCATGCTGATTGCAACAACCAATGACGTTCCGGGCTACGAGATCAACGAGGTCCTCGGCGAGGTGTTCGGGCTCACGGTCCGCTCGCGCAACGCGGTGTCCCAGATGGGAGCAGGATTGAAGTCCATTCTCGGCGGTGAGCTAAAAGGAATGACGAAGAACCTCGAGAACAGCCGCCAGGAGGTCATCGACCGCATGGCCGAGGCTGCAAGCGCCCGTGGCGCGAACGCCGTCCTCGCGATGCGATTCGACACCTCGGAAATGGGTGGCACCTGGACCGAGATCTGCGCCTACGGCACCGCCGTCAAGATCACAAAGACGAGCTGACCTGGAGACGGCGATCACGCGCCATCGTTTCGGTGACGGCGCGTGTGGAGTCGACAGGAAAGCGTCAAGATAGTGACGTGCGGATCTCCTCGAAAGCCGATTACGCGATCCGGGCCGTCGTCGAACTCGCCACGCTCGAAGATTCGTGGCCGGTGAAGGCGGAGATTCTCGCCGCCGCCCAGGACATCCCCGGAAAGTTCCTGCTCAACATCCTCTTCGAGCTGAAGCGCGCCGGCATCGTCGCGAGCCAGCGCGGCAACGAGGGCGGTTTCCGCCTCGGTCGCGCCGCGAGCGAGATCAGCCTGGCCGATATCGTGCGGGCGGTCGAAGGACCCCTCGCCCAGGTCGGTGACGTTCGGCCCGACCAGCTCGACTACAAAGGCTCGGCCGAACCGCTCGTCGAGGTGTGGATCGCTGTGCGAGAGCACATCCGTTCCATCTTGGAGTCGGTGTCGGTGGCCGACATCGCGACACGCAACATCCCCCTCACGGTCCGGCTCATCACGGCCGACCCCGAGGCGTGGATGCCCCATACCCCGGGTACGGTTCCAGGACCCCAGGCCGTACGCGTCGCTGGACAAACGTCACGCACTCGCGGCGTCGTCACATCAGCCACCCGGCGCACCTGAACCGGACTGAACAATCGGTGTCCAACCGACGACCCCGCCTGTCCCGCCCTAGCCCATCTCCCCAACCGGAACACACCAGCGCGTCGAACGCAACAGTCGACGAATCCGTCGCGAGCGTCATCGAACGCCTTCGGGCGACCGGAGGACGGGCGACGACAGCCCGGCGGCTGCTTCTGCGGTCGCTTTTCGCCTCGACCCGCCACCGGACAGCCGAGGATCTCATCGCCGAGATCCAACTCGAAGCACCCGACGTCCACCTCTCGACCGTCTACCGCAACCTCGAGGAGCTTGAGCGGCTCGGAGTCGTCGCCCACGTCCACTTGAGACATGGCCCCGCGACCTATCACCTCGCCCCGACAACACACTGCCATCTCGTCTGCGAAGAGTGCGGAGCGGTGCTCGAAGTCGGCGATGGGCTCTTCGCGTCGCTGGCGGCAGAGACCCTCAGGGAGTACGGGTTCACAATCGACCCCCACCACTTCGCCATGCAGGGGCGATGTCGGGACTGCAGTCGGCATCCTCCCTCGGAGTGATGGAAGAGCACGTCGCAACCACGTCCCGACCCGGATTCACGGGCCCTCGGCTCGGAAGTGGTCGGCTAACCCCGGCGGGTACAAGGGCACGTCATCCTCGCTGTTATCGAGGTCGCGCCACACCCCGATCTTGGGTCGGGCCTCGATGCCGGTGAAGACATCCCGCGCGTAAAGGGACGAGTCTGCGAACTCGCTGTCGTACAAGAGCAGGATCTCGTGGCCTGGCGATCCCTCGAAGACGAAGAGGTTTTCGACGACTCCGGTGAGACGCACCGTACCGAGGGCAACACCGAGTTCTTCGCGAAGCTCGCGGCGTAGTGCTTCCTCGCCGCGCTCGCCGAAATCAACCCCGCCGCCGAATGGTCGTTGAAAGCCCATGTCGGCGACCTCGTCGCGGCTGTTCGACACAAGGATCTCGTTCGTCCCCGGCCGGCGGATCACTGCCAACGCGACGACCCGTGGCTTTCGTTTGGCCATTCCGTGATCATGTCGGATCCGCCGGCACCAGATCTCTTGATTGGAGTTAGTCCAATTTCTTGACTAACTCCAGATTGTGCTCTAGTCTCTCAGGTGGTGGCGATAACACGGGACGACGTCCGGCTCCTCCGTTCCGCAGGTCGACGCGTCACAGCGGTGCGCCTGGCTGTCCTCGAACAAGTCGGCGCGCAACCGCACGCGGACGTGGAGACGATCTTCCATGCCGTCGATGTCCAACTGGGCAGCGTTTCGCGACAGGCGGTGTACGACGCGCTGCGGTCCCTCGCGGCGGCGAATCTTGTCCGTCGTGTCGAACCGGCGGGAAGCCCCGCCCGTTACGAGACACGCGTCGGCGACAACCACCACCACGTCGTGTGTCGAATCTGTGGCGCGACTGCCGACGTCGATTGCGCGGTCGGTGCGGCACCGTGTCTCGAGCCCTCTGAGCTGCACGGCTTCGTGCTCGACGAAGCCGAGGTGACCTTCTGGGGACTCTGCCCGCGCTGTCAGCAACCAGTCGCGCCTGACTCGCCAAGCAACCTCAAGGAACGACCCGCAATTCCTTCCCCGCGACGAGATCGAAAGAAGTGATCGTGATGCCAGGAAAGAACGACAAGTCAGACAGCACCCGACGTCCGACCACGACAGACGCCGGAATTCCCGCTCCGAGCGATGAGCATTCGCTCACCGTCGGCCCGGACGGACCGATTCTCCTGCAGGACCATTACCTCATCCAGAAGATGGCGCAGTTCAACCGGGAGCGCGTGCCCGAGCGCGTCGTCCACGCCAAAGGAGGCGGCGCTTTCGGCGTCTTCGAGTGCTTCGAGGACGTCAACAAATACACGAGGGCGCAGGTCTTCCGCAAGAACGCAAAAACCGAGGTGCTTCTCCGCTTCTCAACCGTCGCCGGTGAGCTCGGCTCCGCGGACACCGTCAGGGATCCCCGCGGTTTCGCGATCAAGTTCTACACAGAGGAAGGCAACTACGACCTCGTCGGGAATAACACCCCGATCTTTTTCATCCGTGATCCTTCCAAGTTCTCAGATTTCATCCACTCTCAGAAGCGCCGAGCTGACACGCACTTGCGTGACAACAACATGCAGTGGGATTTCTGGACGCTCTCACCTGAGTCCGCGCACCAGGTGACATTCCTCATGACCGACCGAGGTACTCCCCGGACCTGGCGACACATGAACGGCTACGGAAGCCACACCTTCATGTGGGTCAACGGAGCCGGAGAGAAATTCTGGGTCAAGTATCACTTCAAGACCGACCAAGGAATCGAGAATTTCTCCGACGCCGAGGCGAAGACGATGGCCGCCGAGGACCCGGACTTCCACCTGCGCGACTTGTACGCCGCGATCGAGCGTGGCGAGTACCCGAGCTGGACGCTTGAGATGCAAATTATGGACTTCGCGGACGCGGCTGACTACCGTTTCAACCCCTTCGATCTGACGAAGGTATGGCCGCACTCGGATTACCCGCCCCTTAAGATCGGCCGGCTGACGCTCAACCGCAACCCCGAGGACTACTTCTCCCAGATCGAACAAGCAGCGTTCGAACCGTCGAACATGGTCCCCGGTGTCGGGCCGAGTCCGGACAAGATGCTGCTCGGGAGGTTGTTCAGCTACCCCGACACCCATCGCCACCGGATTGGCACGAACTATCTCCAACTTCCGGTGAATCGTCCCAAGTCCCCCGTCAATTCGTACAGTAAAGACGGGGCGATGCGGTACGAGAATCCGGGCGATCCTGTTTACGCGCCGAACTCCGCCGGCGGTCCGGTAGCGGACCCGGATCGCTACGGCGACCCCGGAGGCTGGATGGTGACCGGTGAGATCGTCCGCGCGGCCTATGACCTTCACAAGGAGGATGACGACTTCGGACAAGCGGCGACGCTCTATCGCAAGGTGCTCTCGGAAAGTGATCGCGAGCATCTCGTCGCGAACATCGTCGGGCACGTGCGCAATGGGGTAACCGCAGCAATGACATCGAGGGTGATCGACTACTGGCGCCAAGTCGACTCCGACCTTGGTTCCCGTGTGACCACGGCTCTCAAGACGACCTGATGCGGATCCACGATCACTCGCGAGAGCCACGGATTCCGTTTTCCCGGAGGAGTGAACCTCATTCAGTAGTCCGCCGTCCACCGTTGCCACAAGCTTCGTAGCACGTGCCAGCGATGGCACCGCTTGGGGTCTTCCCGTAATTTATGGACGTCATCGGCACGTCGACGAGAACCGGGGCGGATCCGGACGATGTCGTACCAAAGTCGGAGTTGAACGCGCCCTGACCATGGTCGACGACGTCAACCACCCGCTACAGCACCGTGAACTACTGTCACTAGCCAGAATCAGCGAAGCGACGTCTTCGTGTTCGCGCACGCTGGCGGATCCTGGGCGGCAGCCCGTTCGACGGACCTGCCGACCACGCGCAAACGGAGAGCCCGCTGCGGGCGGGTCGTGCTGACGGAGAGATTCGTGGGCAGATGGCTGATCAGGTCGGTTTGACCTCCCTGGCTTCACAAGGCCCGGAGACGGGCGAGGGGCCTTTCTCCCCGGATGAGGCTGCGCGCGTACCGCGCCATGGCAAGCATTCGGTCTCCGACCCGCCTGAGATCATCCAACGCGCGCTCTGCGTCGTCGCCGCGCTCGGTCTGCTCATCCTGGCGGAAGTCAACTTCGGCGTCGGTGTGAGTTCTCCCTGGAGGGCCCAGATATCGCCGTTGGGCTTCGTGCTCGCACTCGGCCTCGCCGTGGCCGCGTGCAGCGTCCAGTCGGAGCGCGCGCTGAACTGGGTGTTGCTGACCGTTTTCGCTGTGGCAGTCGCGCTCACGGCCACTGAAGCAATGGGCGAATTCCTTTACCGTCGTGGATTCACGACGGACGAAGGCGCGTTCGTCCAGTACGGCACACGACTTCTCCTACGGGGCCTGAACCCTTTCACCCACTCACTGGCGCCCGGACTCCAGCTGTATGGCCCGGCACCAGTTCCGACGACATTGACAAACGGATCGATTTCCTCGGCCTATGTCTATCCTTCATTGCCTTTGCTGCTCAACGTGCCTTTCTACTGGATGACAAACGGCGTCCAGTCTGTTTCTGTCGCTGCGGTGTTCTTCCAGTGCGTCGCGACCGCGGTTCTCTTCGTGATTCTGCCCGGTCGGTTGCGCGCACTTGCCGTCATCGTCGTCCTCGAGCTTCCGCTCCTGTTTGGATTCGAGGTCGCGGGCTCCTTCTACACGATGCTCCTGCCGTTCGCGCTGATCGCGGTCTGGAGATGGGCTGACATCGGTCACACCGGCCGCCTGTCGACAGGCGACATAGCGCGTGCCGTCTGCCTCGGACTGGCATGCGCGGTTGAGCAGATCGTCTGGATCATGGCGCTGTTCCTCGCCCTCGGCATCTGGCGAGCGGGGTCTCGCCGGCTCGGAAATGCCGGCTCGGCGCGTGTTGCCGCGCGATTTGTGCTCGTGACACTGGCGACATTCGCGTTGGTGAACCTTCCTTTCATTCTTTGGGGAGCGGCCGCCTGGTGGCGGGACGTGATCGCCCCCTTCACGCAGCACGCGGTTCCTCTCGGCGAAGGTCTTGTTGAACTGACACTCATTCTGCACGCCGGAGGCGGGAACCTCAGTTGGTATTCGGACGCTGCACTGGCTCTACTTCTGGCACTTGTCGTCACCTACGTTGTGTGGTTCCGAGGAATGTGGCGCGCGGGAATCGTCCTTGCTGGCGTGATGTTCTTCGTGAGCACGCGTCCTCTGGACGGGTACTGGCTCGAAGTTGCGCCTCTCTGGCTGGCGGCTGTCATCGTGCCAGGGCGGGCTCCTGACCCCCTGCCGTTGACGTCGTGGTCGTTGCGGCTGAAAAGCCTCCGAATCGGACTGACGGCAGCCGTTTTCGCTCCGACACTGGCATTCGTCGGTCTGGCCCTGTCAGCTACAGCGCCGCTGGAACTTCGCGTCGAATCCGTGAGTGTCCAGGTCTCTTTGCAATCCATCTGGGGTATATCCGTTCGAGCGACGAACCTCACGGGAAGTCCCATTCAGCCTCATTTCGCGCTCGATACGATCGGTGAGTTAACTCCTTACTGGACGATCGATTCCGGACCAGCGATCCTCCACGGGGGCCAAACCGCCTTCTATGAAATCAGCTCGCCGAGCCTACAGAACAACCCAGAGGTCAGTGCGCCGTTCGTCGTCTCTGCAGTTTCGGCGGCACCAGACGCCATTTCAACGAGCCCGGTGTTCCAAGCAGCGGGCCGTCACGTCGAGCTCACGCCGAACGAGGTGGACAACCCTGTCCCGGTCGGACACGTGGTCGTTTTCCACGCCCAGATCGAGAACGTGTCTGACGTGCCCTTGGCGATCCGGGGTATCAAGGTGGCGCTGTGGAAGGTCATCCTCGGCGAACATCAGACCTTGCACTCCAAAGCGTCCGTCAACGGCTTGCCCATCATCAAGCGCGTTGCTTTCGCGCGCACAAACGCTGCAGGCGTCGCGACCTTCCGCGTCCTCGACCTCGTGCCGGAGGGCACGCGCACCGCACCCGTCTACTTCTTGAGTTGGATCGTCTCGAAACACTCCTACAACTACGGATACTCGAACCCGGTCGAGGTGAAGTGGTACTCACCGCCGTCGGCCCCAACGCACTGAGCCGCGCTACGACAGCTCACCGCCGGTTCACCCAGCTCGCACCGGCACATCCACTGAATCTCCGGCTGAGGCAAGAGGAATGACCTCTCCCTCCGCCGCGTACTTCCCACTAGCCGACTACCTTTGCACGCCTGCGACAAGGTCAGATCACACCCCCTAGAGTGGACTCTTCGACAATAAGGATTCAGGCGGGCCTGTGTGACGCAACACCGCGAGCGTCTCTCCGTATTGATGCCCACTTTTCAGGGACAACAGTTCATCGGCCACGCATTGGAGAGCATTGCTCATTATCGGGTCCCCGACATGGAAGTCATCCTGATCGATGACGGCTCCACGGATCAAACGATCGAAATAGCCAAGGCGTATAGACCCCGATTACACATGCGTATCCTCCAGCCCGATCCGCGTCACAATTGGATCGCGATGACCAACATTGGGCTCGTCGAAGCAACGGGTGCTTGGTCTTGCATCCTTCATCAGGACGACGCTTGGCATCCTGACCGCGTTTCTTCGCTCACTCCGATGCTTCCACATCACTCGTCATCCATGATCTGCTTCCAAACGGAACTGATGGATGAAGCCGGACGCTACATCGGAATGTGGCGCTTCCCGAGAGCCGTGCGTCAGTACCTTGACAAGTCCGCCAGAATGCCTTTGGCCAAATCGCTCTATGTTCAGAACTGGCTTGCGGTGCCCTCAATAGTCTTTGACACAACCTTGGCCAGAAAAATCGGCGGGCTTGATGAAACGCTCTGGTACACGGCCGATTGGGATCTGTGGCTCAAACTCCTGCAACAAGCGCCAGCGACACTTCTGGGAAGCACCGGCGCTTACTTTCGAATCCATTCTCAATCTCAGACGACGTTGAGAAGTAATGACGCCGAGGCGTTCCTAAAACAAATGGAAGTCGTTCAAGAGCGCCATCTCTGGGCGCTAGAGAGCGAACCGCGCGCCCACGCATATCACAGCGCTGGCGTTCTGTCTACGAGAACGAACTCCGCACTGGCCGCGGCGTTCCACCTTCGCCCTGGCGGATATCTCGTCTGGCTGCGGTCGCTCGTCACTTCCGGGTTCCCCGGCACAGTCATTTGGATTACGAATTCGGCCATTCTCGACCGAATCGTTCCTCGGCTAAGACTGATCTTGCGAAGGCGCTTCCGAAGGGGCGTTCCCCGGCTTCGCTCGACCCCGAATGACGAGGAGTAGCCATATCTGCGGTTTCTTTCGCGCTCGGTACCGCCCCACAGTTACGAAGAACCGACGTCGTAAGCAGGACGTGAGCGGTCGCTACCCAGTCCTACCCGACGACCAATCAAGGCTAGCCTCTGGTTCTGTGTTGCAGCCCTTCCGCCAACACACTCTTGGTTCGATCATCACCCGTCACTGTCCAAGATCCAAAGAGCCGCCGCAAAAGGTCGTTCCTGGAACTGCCGCGGCAATCCTTCCTGGCCAATACGGCGGCGCTGAGGCGCGCTCGTCTCGACTGATGTGATCGCGAAACGAAAACCCGTCCGGGACTGCCCCATCTCGACAGGCCTGTCCACCAATTTGTTCGGTTCCCACGTTTGGCGCCTCTCCCACCTCATGCCACACCCGACCCCGAACCCAGCGACCAGAACTCCCTGGAAGGCCGAGTAGTGCCAGCGGCCCGCGGTGAACACGAGGCGGTCTGTGAACATGGAAGCTGACAGTGGGCGTCAGACCGGTCGGGTCGAAAGACGACTAGACCTCCGAAACCAGTTGGTTTCGAGTCTCGACGGTTTCAGGACGACTCTCGGTAGCTTCCGCGGAGTCCATCGCGACAGCTTGATGACTAACTCCTTCTTCCTCGCGTCAAACACCGTCACTATGGGAGTGTCCGGGTTCGTCTTCTGGATTGTGGCGGCACGACTTTTTCACCCGGACGCGGTCGGTCTGGCCACGACGGTCATCACGGCTGCAGGTCTCATTAGTTTCGTCGGACAATGCGGTTTCAATACAACCTTTGTAGCCGTTCTCCCCACGACGACAGAGACCAACGTCATTATGAACACGGGAACTCTCGTCACGTTCTGCGCCGCGGGGTTGGTCGCGGCCGGTTACGCGGGCGTCGTCCCAGTCTTCGCGCCGCGACTCGAGTTCTTGCGATCAGACATGTGGTATTTCCTGGCATTCGTACTGTTCACTGGGTTCATCGCCGTCAATTCCGTGACCGACTCCGTCTTTATTGCGTTCCGTTCCGCCAAGTACAACCTTTTCATCGATGGCTTCATCCAGGGAGTAATAAAGCTTCTCTTCCTCGTGGCTGTCGTCAGCATGGGCGCCATCGGCATCTTCCTTTCCTACGGTGCAGGCGCGTTCATCGCCGTCGCGGTCAGTCTGGGCTTGATGGCTCGTCTCTTTGGGTACCGACCCCGATTCCGGTTGACACTGCGTCCCATGGCAGGTGTGCTGCACTACTCGGCTGTCAATTACGTGGCGAACATTCTCACGTTCGTACCGACTTTCCTGGTTCCCCTCTTGATCCTCAGCGGGTTGGGAGCGGCTTCGGTCGGGTTCTTCTACGTGTCTCTTCAGGTGGTGACGATGCTCTATGGGGCAGAGGGAGCACTTGCCCTTTCTCTGTTCGCGGAGGGCTCGCAACGGGATGCCAACGTGCGCCGATTAGCAATTAGGACCGGGGTTGCGCTTGTGGGTGTTATCGTGCCCGGGATCGCCGTGATGGCTGGGGGCAGTGCGGTAATCCTCGGAGTTTTCGGTCCCACCTACCGACAACGGGCCACGGCTCTCCTTGTCGTGCTCGCCATCGGCGCAATTCCCGTCGCGTTGAACCTGTGGACCACCTGCCTGCTCCGGCTGAAGAGACAACTTGGTGCCGTAGTCATGACGAGTGCCATATTCGCTGCCGGCGTATGTGTGCCAGCGGCATGGTGGCGGCATCGCCCCCTCGTTTGGGTGGGAGTCGCCTGGCTCATCGGATATGCGTTATCCGGCTTGGCAGGAGTCTTGGCACTCAAGTACCTCCCACGAACAAGAGAATCGAGTACGGCTGAAACATGACCGTCTCGCTGTCACGTGGTGTGCTTGGTCGACGTCGATACGAAACATGGCCGCCGCTCCATGCTGTCGTTGCCGTGACAACACTCTCGACCAGGCCACGACGATCGCCACCGAATCCCCGATTCGCACCTGAGCTTTAGCGACCAACGCCGGTAATTCCACCTCAGTCGAGCGTCTTTCCAACGTCAGACGTTTCCAGAGGGTTTGGAAAAGGACGCGACTCGCGATGAAGCTGGTTCAGGTTGACGAACTCAATAGTCGATGTTCGGCTTTCATTCTGAGAACCGGACAGGACGCGCCAGCTCAGCGTTGCTGCTCAGACACTTGGCGCAGCAATTTGTCAAATCCGGACGCAGTGTCTTCCCATCTCCAGTTGCGTTCGACAGCCACTCTGCCTTGGCGTCCGAGAGCAGCCGCCAACGAAGTGGAACTCAACAAATGCTCGATGGCAGCTCCGAACTCGGATGCGTCGCGCCGCACCAGCAGCCCTGTCTTCCCGTTGGTAATCGTTTCGCGAAAGCCTCCCTCGTCCACTGCGACGACTGGACACCCACAAGCCATTGCTTCCAGCGGCACCAGACCGAACGGCTCCCGGATCTGTCCGCAAGCCACCACGCTTGCCTTTTGATACAACGAAATCAGCTCCGCAAGCGGGACGTTCCGGCGTATTTCCAAGTCAACGCCCACCGTGGAGGCCTCCCGCTGAAGGTGCTCTTCTTCACTGCCGCGATCCCCCACAACGACCATTCGCGGGCGTGGCCGCTGGAGCGTCCCCAGGGCCCGGAGCACAAATGAGTGCCCCTTCAGCGGCTGAAGTGCACCAACCGAGAGCACAAACGATTCTCGCCGACCATTGCCGGGATGGAAACACTTCGCATCGACACCGAGCGATACCACATCGCTGCGGATGCCATAGATCGAAAACAATTCATCCCTGGTGAAACGTGAATGAGTCACCACTCGACGAGCCGACTTGATAAAACGACGATCCAGTCGCGCCCGCCGTCCTTCAAACGGCGCACGTCCTACGCGGGCAAAAATGCCGCGTAGCGCGCCCCGAATTTCACAGCCCTTCGACTCTGGTTCGTACGCAATACGAAGCGACTCCGGCGCATAATAAAGCGTTGGCGACCTCAATCCCAAGAGAACGTCCGGTGCCTGCGTCAGTCGACTCGCGAAACAGAAGACCGAATCGTGGTGGGTTGCATCGATTTCTCTCGCAAGTCGTGCTCCTTCGTAAGTCGCGAGTGCCAGGGAAATTGCAACTCCAATTGCCTCAGCGCGCCCATGTCCCGTGCAAATACGTGGCCGTTCGATAACAGGCACATCGGCGAGATCAACAAAACCGTGCACCGACTTATCCCGCGTGTAGATGGTTACTGAATCGGCCTCGGTGTGTTTCACCCACTCGGCGAGCACTCGAAGAGCCCCGCCTGTCGGAAGATCGTGAACAACTGCGACGTTCATGAATTATGACCCTCTCCGACGCGGCAAGCTGAGCGGTCACGACAGACAATAGAATACTGTATGTGTTGCATCTATTTTGATCGATCTCGAGGCTGATTTGATACCACTGGATCATGCGGAGCATCGCGTGACTGAAACCACCGTGGCATTTGCGGACGGTCAGCGACAGCCGACTTTGACAGTCGTCATCCCTACTTACTCTCGAGTCGAAACCCTCGATGGAGCCCTTGCCGCGCTCGCACGACAGACCATCGCTGATCAACTAGAGGTCATTGTCGTCGACGATGGATCCTTCCTCGACAGATCACGGTTGATCCAGAACTTCGGCGTCCGACTAATACGACACGAGACCAACCGCGGCGTGGCCGCCGCAAGGAACACGGGATGGAGAGCGGCGACCGCGAGCCGCGTGGCATTCTTGGACGACGACTGCGAGCCGGACGCCGAATGGGCAGCCAATTACCTCAAAGCCCTTGATCAGGGGGTCCGAGCTGTGGGTGGACCGGTCATCCCAGCCACGGATACCAGCTTCTTGGGCGGTTATCTCCGTCGGAACAATCCGCTTGTTCCCTCTGAGATCGAACTTGCCCAAACTCCGACCCTGCCGTTTCGTTTCGCGCGGTATTTGCTCCGGAGCTTCCAACGAATCCCAGAACGCCGAGGCTCCGACAGCCGCCGCCCTGTTCTCTGGCTTCTCGGCGCAAACATGGCACTGGAAGTCCAAACTCTGGAAGAACTCGGCGGTTTCGATGAGCGCTTCCGCCACGGCGCGGAAGACGCAGATTTGTGCCGAAGACTTCAACAACGTCACTCACTTTCAGCGGTTCAATTTGATCCGGAAATCCTCGTGTCACACCATCTCGATGAGACGCTCAGCGACATCGTGCGAAGACAAACACTCTACGGAGGTTCACTGGCAGGACTTTATCGAAAACACCAGGATGTTCCGGCGACACTATATCCCTGGCCTTGGCTCGGGCTTATTCTGTCTATATTGTCCTTGCGGCATCCGAAGGCAATGCTCTTCGTCGCTGTTTTGCCTCAAATCCTTTACGCCAGAGGGCTTCGAGAGTCGTGGACGACGCATACGTTGGCGCCATTGTTTGACTGCTACGTTCGCATGCTGGAGGAAATGGCGCATGACTTCGGCTTCGTCATGGGACTGTGGAAGTTCCGCGACCTGCATCCGTCCGATTAGTCCATTACACCCGACTTATCACTCGTCCACCAGTATTCGGGTCACGTTGCAACGGCTGAGTCTCGTGCTCGTTGTCGCGAGTACTCACGTCGCTGCCCGCGTTTCCACTCCGTCAACTTCAAGCCCCGCCGCACGTCGTGTTCGGCGCACGTCGGCGCCCACCGGAACCGTTTGTACCACGCCCGTTCGCGTGCACCCCGATGCACGGTGACGTGTCCTGTCAAGCACCGGTTTCCGCATCCCTGCCACGTGCCGACGGGTGAAGTTCAAATGGCCAGTGCCGCAGAGTTCCCAAAATCGCTGACAACAGGTAGGATGCCCGCAACTTAAACCGTCATCCACGAGGTATGTAAATGCAATTCTCCGTCTGAGATCATCCAGGCCACATTCTCAAGAGTGAGCCCATTACATTCAGTGACTCGAAAACAACGCGACATCGCCAAACCAACCGAAGTCAATGCTCGCGCCTCGAACGACGAAATCCCCCCAATGTTGAGCCACTCTCCGCCAGGTCTCTTCCATCCGGATTCCAAATCTCGTCCCGTGCATTTCCTTCAACAGGATGCTGTCAGCGTCGATGAATCGCCTTCCCGCCAACGACTGGCTGACCTTGTGGTTCAATGTGTCCTGGAACGCCTTGTCGAACGAGGATTCTCCAACGCGTCGTCGATGTTGGCCGTCGGCTACGACACGAGTGTTGCCGCGAAACTGGTTAAACAAGGTATGTCTGTGGATGCCTTCGTGGCTTCAAGCACGCCAGCGAATCCTCCATTGGCAGACGCGTATCTCAACACGGCACGTCGGTCCGTATCAACGTGCATTTTCGATGGGACGCTCGAATTCGTCGACGATCCGTCATCATTACTTGCGGCTGCCTACTCTCTCCTCGCGCCAGGCGGACTGCTCGTGGTGAGGGTCCATGACATGCGTAACCGAGACAAGCGTCGTTTTGACGTCGTCGCACGCCAGAATCCCCAATGTCAATCATTGTTCGGGGGTTCAAGTCTCCAGTCGCTCGTCTTCCGGGAAGGTTTCGTGGCCCCCCGTTGCTGCAGAACTGCCGATGGAGCCCTCATCCTCACAGCGCAACGCTCCGACCTTGCTCCGCCACACTCACGACCTCTGCGCCTCTCTGTAGTCGTACCCGTCTACAACGAAGTTCAGACCTTTCCAAAAGTGATGGATGCACTGCTCACGAAGACAATCCCTGGCGTTCAGATCCAAGTTGTTGTCGTCGAAAGCAACTCCGACGACGGGTCCCGGGAGCTTGCTATCGGTTATGAGCATCACCCCCGGGTCTCGCTCGTCCTTGAAGAACGACCGCGAGGCAAAGGACACGCCGTGAGAACAGGGCTCGCCGAAGCGGACGGCGACTTCGTGCTCATACAGGATGCCGATCTCGAATACGACATCGCCGACTACGAGACCCTGCTCGCGCCCCTCCAATCCCTTCAAACAGGTTTCGTCCTCGGTGTGCGCGCTCAAACACGACAACAACAACGCGGAATTCGCCATTTCGAGAGTGCGGCCCTTGTCAGCACCGTAATGAACCTCGGCAACTCCTTCTTCGTAACACTGTTTAATCTCACGTACCAGCAACGGCTTCACGACCCCTTCACAATGGCAAAGGTCTTTCGTCGAGACTGTGTTAGCGGGATAAGCCTCGAATGCAACCGTTTCGATTTCGATTGGGAACTCTTGGCCAAATTGATCCGCGCCGGTTATGCGCCAGTGGAAGTGCCCATCTCGTATCGGTCACGTTCTTTCGCCGAGGGAAAGAAAATTCGGTTCTTCCGCGACCCTCTCACGTGGATCGTCGCTTGCTTCAAATACCGCCGTAGTTGAAGATGCGACAAGCATGCGGTGGTTCCGAACTGAATTTCTCTTGCTTGGACGGCTGATCTCACCGAACGAGCCGGGCCGAGACAATCGGATCGTAGATCGACTCAATCAACATGATTCTGTTGCTCCGATAGCCGTACCACTGACTGCAAGCACCGACGTCAACGTTTACATTTCGCCCATTGGCCGCCAGCACCGACAGTGCGATCTGATGACCAGGACTTTCAAGGGCGTCAGCGAACTCCACCGTCATGTCGCGCAACGGAGGCTTGAAGCTCAGCCGCAGCCACGAGTATTCAGATCGATCAATCCCCGCCGGAAGTGACAAACTATACAGATATCCCACGTTATCGATGAAACCCGAACCACTGGCTCGCTCGTTAGCCTGAACTCGGTATTTCACTCCGTTGTTGCCGATTATGAAATCGCGAGTAGGTCCTGTATCAACTGGCGAACTCAAGCTCGGCGGACTAAGGACCCTCGTTGCCGTGCCATTCGCGTTCAGCGCATAGATCTCGAGCCTTTCTAGATTTGAGCCCGATGGAACCTTTAGAATGAAACCACTGTAACTTGTTGCCTTGGAAAGAAGATACGCCGCCACATCGGGGCGGAAGACATTCGGCTTCACAGACGCGATCACACGGTCGCCTCTTACCGCCACAACCTCTTTCGCGGGCTGCAACTTCAAATCGTCCACAGCCCATCCCAGGATCACTTCGCTTATTTGGGACGCGGTCGACATCCCCAGCTTCACACCCGTACTTCCCTCGACACTTGCCGGCACCCTTAAGAAGTTTGGAATGGCACCCCAATTGCACAGACCTGGCTCAAAATAGAGACCGGTCGTGACGGCAGGAACCCCGACGCTCATTGGGGACCGTACCTTGCCAACAAGATCCTGCCTGAGCATCACAACCTGACCATCAACGTCGGCGAAAGGCACGTAATGCGTTAGCAAGTACCTGCTGATCTGGTAGTTCCGGATCATTCCCAGAATCCCATCGTACTCTGTGCCGGGCAGTCCAAAAGTCCCATTCGCGAAGATAACAAGCCTCGGCCGACTCCGTTCGAGTTCAGCGATAACTAGCTGTTGTGCCTGGGTGGACTCAGCCATCTCGACGTGAAAGAACCGAGACCCTGGTACCCGGTTCAATAGGAAATAGAGGACCCCCGGTTCGTTCGCGAAGTCGAACACGGGAGAGGTCGGCCCCGCGTAAGCATCGAGGAATTTTCCCAGGTCCTGAATTTGCTGCACGTCGACGGCACCTGTCTGCGTGTATCCCAATAGTTTCATTGGCGGCTCTGCCGCCGCCGATGCATGCATAGCACCAGGAACATCTGCGATTGCCGTAACGACACCTGGTGTAATAACAGGCAGCAGTGCCACCATCAACACTGACGCCACACGTGGACTTTCCCGCGCTAACCTCAACCCCGAAACAACTACAGACTCCCACTCCGCTAGGCGTCGTTGCAGCCAAGAGAACGCGCCCGAGGCCATCCTCACAATTAATCGATCCGCCATCATGATCGCGTCGATTCCCCAGAGAATCGTCAGCGGCACGCACACGGTGAACACCTCGGCGACGTGTGAAGGGTCAGCGCGATCAAGAGACTTCTGACTGTACAGAACCACGAATGTCGCTGAGGCGACCATCGTCCATTCGTCTGATGACCACGACTTCCCGCCACTTAGCTTCCCTGCCGCCCGCCAGAACGTTACCAAGTACAACAACACGGGAACGCAAAAGAACATAACGGTCCGAATATTGGCCACATTCCACCACGTTATTGGAATCCCCCCCCACAGGATATGGCTCCCAATATTCATCTCGTAATAACTCAGGAAAGCGCCTAGGGAATTCGTCCCCGCCAGATAGCCTCCAAAACACAGGACCAGTCCCAACCCAAACACCCCGCACCAGAACGTCCGGTAGAACGATTTTGCAATCGATTGCCCTTGCACATGACCCAACCACTCAAACGCCACGAGCGTCGCAATAACTCCTCCTGCAAGCAGACCGATTTCGGGCGTGATAATGGCTTGAATTACCAGATCAATTGCAAATGCAAAGCACCAGAGCTTCCGGGGCGTTCGGACCATCTTGTCGAATAGAATCAACACCAACGGTAGGAGCGCGAATCGTGAAAATGAAGCTGTAAGATATCCCCCAACAATCAGCATTCCCACAATTACCGGGACGAGCCGATTGCGTCTGGAAAAGTAAACCGCGAAGAGATACCAGACGCAACTCTGAATCGGGTATATGATCATCATCTGTCCCGCCACGGAACCCCAACGCGAGTGCGAAAACACCGCCATCCCAACCGCGCCGGCAAACACATCCTCGAGCAACCCGTGAAGCAAGTAGATGTCACGCCAGGGCAGAAGACCGTGAACGAACACCAACTGTGCCCCCGCCAAAAATTGGGCATCGTCGAATCCCCCAAATTGCCCCAGTGCGCCGGGTAGAGAAGCAGTCGCCAACAGGATTGCCGCGCAACCCACGACCGTCACCAGTATCGATCCTTCGATCAGCCTCGGCGATCTTCCCAGTGATGAACGCCGAAGAGCTCTCGTCGTCCAAACGACGCTCACTACCACAACACAAATGACCAGCCAAAGCGGCAACCACGGGTAGTACACCACACGGTGCGGTGATCCGATCGTGACGGTGGTCGCTCGAGAAACAAAATACAAAAGCACCAGTACGGCAACCGGTCCGAAAAGTGAGTTAACGACACTCACATTCGACTCAAAGTGTGACGTTCTGCCGCGTGAGCCGTGCCGTCGACCATGAAGCGCGAGCGACGTGCGAACGCATGCTCCCGCAAGCACCAGGGCTACATATGCAGCCCCCGTCATCAAACCCCACAACGAAATTTCATTCGAACCGGTTGCCGCGCTTAACTCAATCGCGACGACAGTGCCTGGAAATGCCACTCGCACGACGGACCAGAACGCGTCACGCGCATCGGCACGGCTGTCCCACCTCTCATCCGCTCTATCCTCACTTGTCACGACTGCGCGGCTGACCAACACCGGTCGGATTCGTCGTATCGGACTACGCCTTCGTATCGGACCACGCCAAGCGAGGAGTAGATAAACGAGAACGGTGAGAACCGGGAATGCCCATGTAACTAACTCAAAAGCGAACTGATACCGATACGCGTCGAAATCCGCGAATATTGGGTAGCCGACGATGTCCGTCACGATGGACAGTCGGTTGCCAACATGTCGCCATATGAGTTCACAAACAGCGATTGCGACTACTACCGCGACCACGAATCGTGCTACGGAAGACCATAACCGCTCGCGTTCACTGCCTTGAGCGGTTTCCCCACTCCTCACCGAAATAACGGCAATCTTGTAGTAGCCCTCCTGTCTTCACACTGCTTTCTCGCCTGCCATGGGAGATCTGAGCAACAGTACACGGCTTCAACAATTCATTTCCGCGAAGCAACCGAGAGGCAACTCCCGACTTACAGTGATCGTGAGAATTGGAAAGCCCTTCTTGGCGCCGCCAGATCTAAGGTGCCGATCAATCGCTCTGTGCAGCACCACACCGAGTTCCTCATAAGGGTTAACGTCTACCAGCTGAGCGAGCGACACCTCGAAAGGATGCCGATTGAAGACAAGGCGCCCAGTGACCTATCCGAAGGGAGGCAGTTTTCAGCCGGCACCAAGATGTCAATTCTCGACCGGGGTTGAGAGAAGTCCTTGGCCGTGCCCGAGGACACCTCTCGCATTGCCATAGGGCTTTCACCCATTCCAGCCACCTACGACAAATCGTCAGTATTCACTGTTCAGCTCGATCTTCTTGCTCTTGACAGCGGAACATCCCGACGCTTCGCTTATGCTGATACGAACTGTTCCAAGGCGGTCGCCACCCAAGATATCCGAAGGCAGCTGAACCATTCACAGCCGAACGATGACAGCAGCATGGTCAACCAGCCGGGAACGACGGTCATTGGAACTGGTCTGCGCGGGCTTGCTCCTAACGTTGTCGCTGCTGATTCCGTTCATCTTGTGGCGCCACGCTTGGTATGAGTGGGCCAACTACTACTGGCTCGTACTACAGCAGCAAAAGGCGGTAAGTTCCGGATTCTTTCCCACATATTTCATCCAGACGCCTTCGACTGGCTTCTTTTATCCGGTCTTCACCTTCAATGGAGCTCCTGCTTATTGGTTGACGGCGGTGCTCGGCACGGCTTTTGGATCAGGCTGGGCAGCGTTCCTCATCATGCTTGGATTGGCAAGCTCGGCAAGCTACTTAGGCATGTGGTGGATCTCTCGGATGAGCGGCCTTTCCAGGGCCTGGTCTGCCTTGCCCGCATTGCTCGTAGCGATGTCCAGCTACACCGCAGACGATCTCTACGGTCGCGGCGATTGGACAGAGCTGATTGTCATCGGATTCCTACCGCTGCTCGCGGCGAGCCTAATTTCTCTCATCAGACGACCAGTCGCTCCCGCATCACGAATGGCTTGTCTCATCATGGCGACCGTAATGGTGCTTGGCAGTGACAATGCCACCGTTATCGCCCTGTGCGTATTTGCGGTAGTAGTGGCTGTTTGCTTCCTACCCTTGCTGCCGCGCGCCAAGGTCGTTTGGCGAGGTGTTCTCCTCGCCACGTCGGCCGCGGCGATCGGCGGCTGTCTTGATGCCTGGTACTTGGTTCCCTCGATTGCATACGGACACAAAATCGCGATCTATCAAGACACAATCAACTTCATCTCCCAAGGAGTGACGGCCCCCTTCGACAGATTTGTTCTGATTCTCAATCCCGCGCGTTCAATCATCGACCGTACAACAAACTTTCACCCGCAGCTCGCGTCGCTAGTACTCCTGTGGTCACTTATCACGGTCGTCTACTGGATGCGCAAACCGGAATTGCGACGTGTTGCAATATCCGCCATTGGAGCAATCGCCTGCTGCATTGCCCTTCTCTCCAGTGATGCCATCTGGGCATTTCTACCCCGTGTTGTCCGAGCTCTGCAGTTTCCGTTCCGGATGATTCCGTTTGCCGGATTCGCTGTCGCGGCACTCTTCATCATCAGCTTACGCGCCGTTGGTACTCGTGCCTTGTGGCGAGCAACAGCACTTCTCGCTTGTTCCTTCGTCGTAGCGCTCACCGTCTTTCAAGTTTGGGAAGCAAAGAACGAAGGGTGGAACGGCCACCCAATGATCGTTAACGCCGATGTCACGACGTACCCTTTCACGTTCGGCGGACAACAGGGTGGTTTCCATTTCCCGAGTCCACATCCACTTTCCGACCCAACACAGCGAATCGCTCTTCGCGCCGCTGCAAATCACTCGTTCGGCGCCCGCGCACATCCCGGCCTCGCCGTTGTCGACGTCGCGTGGTCGCCCCTGCTTGCGGCAAGCAATGCCGAGATTCTCGGCGTCGACAGTTCTGGATTTGCTGTCGTGCGCGCCTTTGGGACGAACGTCTCTTTCCGATCTCAGATAACACCTCCCGTCCTGGTAGGTCTAATCCTCACCTTTGTCGCGCTTGTTTCGATTCCCGTCACCCTCGTGGTTTGCGCTTGCCGACGCCGCTCTGGTCCGACAACATCCGCCGGCGTTCATCATCTTCAACCTGGGATTCGGCGCGCTTGACGTTCTTGCTGAACGCGCTGACATCCTGAACTCCGAATGGTCCAAAGGCTAATCTCGCTCGTCAATGTCGCGAAATTCACTGTCCCGAACCCGCATTACATGAACCAGGCCCAATCCCACTTACGGGTGCTCCTTGTTAGTCCGTACGGGCTAGCGCGCGATGGCGTCGCCCGCTACAGCTCGGATCTCGTTGCAACGATGGAGGGCGAAGGCTGCGACTTTCAGATCGTGACTCCGAGGAGGCCTCAAGGCGCAGAAGCTGCAAACGTCATCGGAAACTTGGAAGGACACAGCAAGCACACTCGCCAACTTTGCAACACCGTTTTGCACTGGTCGCCTGACCTCGTCCACGTGCAGTTTGCCGTGCCCTCCTACGGCGGAAGACTCCTGGCGTTGTTGCGACTGCTCGACGCGCTTCCGGTTCGCAAGGTCGTAACTGCCCATGAGGTCACCCGGGACATCGACCGACTCGGTTTGCTCGGTCGCCGCGTTTACCGACGTCTGGCGGAATCGGCAAGCTGCGTCATGGTCCACACACAGGCGGCTGCAAGAATCATCGAGTCGCTCGCTCCCACCGTCGAGGTGCACGTCATTCCCCATCCTGTACTACCGGCCCCAGCCGAAGTCGTCACCGAAGCTGAGATCCGGATCCGCTTCGGCCTCGTAGATCGTGACGTAATACTCATGTTCGGGTTCGTGCACCGGTACAAAGGATTAATCGACCTCGTAACCGCCTTCGGCCGAGCACAGCAGATCTCATCCAGTGGACTCGATCGCGCCACGCTTGTTGTGGCTGGAGCCGTGCGTCGCCGCTCCGGATTATTCAGGATCCTGGAGCTTCCTGACCAGGTCCACCTAGCTCGCGTGCGATTCCAAGTGCGACACCGCGGCCTGGAAGACTGCACGGTCTTCACTGGGTACGTTGATGATGGCGAAGTGGCTGCGTGGTTCCAGGCGGCTCACGCGATCGTGTTGCCTTATCGCAAGATCGACCAGAGTGGAGTGCTCAGCTTGGCGCGCGCGTTTGGCTCATCGGTCATCGCGAGCGACGCCGGTGGCTTCGCCGAAGAAACGGGATCGCTATGGACGTTCCCTGCTGGCGACTGCGAGAGTCTCGCGCGACTGTTGGCACGTTTGGAGAACGAACGACCTCCGAAAGCGTCATTCGACAGGGCTGCCGAAATGGCATCATTCGTCGAGGCCACGAGCGCCTTATACCGCAGCTCACCGCGAAGAATCTCTCGTTGACCGTGATCGAACATCAACACGCGACACCGATCAAAGGAGAATTCGCCGTGTTGCCTCTCCGAGATTCACGGGATAGACGCGTCAGCTGGTTCGCGTCGGATCGTCAAGCCTGATCAGTCCCGTCTCGGTCTGCGACCTCCGCCCCCATCCGTGGCCGATGCGCCACATGCGTCAAGAACCGTCAACAACGGCAGAACATGGGCATCATGAGAAATTTCAACTCGCTCCGTGTGATTGCGTCATTTCGAATCAAGACACCGTGTGAATCCACCTCGTTGGCTCGATAGTCCATGATCTCGATTGCATCAAAACCAAGGTAAGACAATCCTCAGTGAACTCTCTGCATCGAAATCGAATACACCGAGGCCTTCACCCCCTTTGCGGTCCAAACCCGCATCTCGATCACCTTACCCGGGAGTGCGGGCTGCGGATCGATGCGGAATGGCCCGAAACCTGAGAACGGGTGGTTCGACAAGCCGGGGGTGACCGTCACCGGAAACGAAGCTCGAATGATCCCGTTCGTGCCCGCGTATTGTCTGGTGGCTACTTCTCTGCCATTCGTGTCGTTCCACACCTGAACACTGGTCTGCCCAGTACTCCTGAATGTCACATTTGCCATATAATGCCCGGTTTGCTCCAGCCAGTCGTCGCCCCAGAGGACGTACCCCGCATTAGCACCAGACACGCTCAGGTACCAATGGCTTCGGTTTCCGCTTCGAACCACGCGCCCGACCGCGGAAGGGAACAACCACGCGGGGTAGCTCCGATTGACTGACCCGAACGAGACGGCGTTCACCGAAGACGGGCGTTTCCACTTGAGAACCCAGACATCGTTGCTATCGGCCACCACCTGGGCATGAAACTCGTCTACAAACGTGTCGATGATGTCGTACGCCGCCATGACGGATTCGATCTCAATTCCTCTATGAGGTGTAACGATTAACCAGACGTCTTTGCCGGACACTGGCACTCTCCACGGTGGTTCAATCGTGAGGCCAAGCAAGTTCGGCCGCCATCCAAAATCGCCCATGATCCCTTGCGAAACCAAGACATCCGCGTTCGCGGGGATTCGCGCCTCAGCTCGCCGTACCACCGCGGCAGAACTCGAGCTCATGTCTCCTAGCCATTGCGTAGCCAAATGCGGTAACCAGACAATCGACCAAGCCGTCACGTTCAAGGCCATAAGAGCCATGAGTACTCTCGTGACTCGCGGACCGAACCGCCTAGCCAACCAGATCAGAGCGACGACAGCGCCGATCGGCACGATGACGTAAACGAAGACGTCGTTGTGAGACGGCGGAACAATGGCCGTTCCCGTCTGAGAGTCGGTAACTGCGAGCACTTGCGCAACAACACCTATTGCCGGCGTCGCTAGCGCGCTTACGAATCCTGTAGGAGCAAGGTTTGCCAATACATCACCGCGATTGAACCACACGTTTTTCAAAATCGATGTCAGCTCCCGCACGTAGTCGGAAACCACCGACGCCGGGGAATGCGCAAAGGCGCCTGAAACCACAAAACCCCTTCCAATGCTCGTAGCAAACGCGGCACCACCGACGCCGAAATGCGCGAGAAGAGAGATCCAGCCAACACTGGACAAGCAGGCAACTACCCCTAGATACCAACCCTTTCCTCGCTTGAGAATCCGGCTCACTCCTATGCCAAAGATGAACGCAGCCGTGATGACACCTGAGAGGAAAGTGAGCACTATCCAGATCCACGCTTGTTTGCGGTTTCTGAAAAGAGCACGCGCGGCCAAGATCGCAAAGAGCGTTCCGACTGCTTCGCTGTGGTAGTCCCAGGACACTGACCAGTAGATCCAGGGATCCGCAACAAGCAAGAACAACCCCAGAAAGGACAGAGAACTCGGCGAGATCGTGTCCTGCTTCCAAGCAATCTCGGTGAACCAGTAGAAAGCCACCAACTCCGCGCCAACGGTGGCCACATCTTGAATGACTAGGAGCGTCATCGGACTGGAATTCACCAGGGACACGAGACTCAGAGGCCAGGTTATGAATACGCCCTCACCCCGCCACGATGGATATGTCAGGTCACCGTGCAGGATCACGTACCAAGCGTGATAGAAAGCTGCAAAGTCCCACGTTTGAACGAAACGATTGAATTCCAGGGCATTCCAAGACACCATTGCCACAAACTGGACGACGAGCACGGCACAACCCCAGCGTCGTACCCGAACACGATCCCAAGTGCGCATCCATCCGAAATGTCCCGACTGTCTAGATTCGGCGACAGGGGATATAGCTGCGCGACTGGCGAGATCCGAAGCCGTAGGTGTCATCGGCTACTGAATCCGTTGCGCAAGATCTAGCGATTGACTATGAGCATGCTTGCGCGACAAGGCGCGCGACTTCGTCTGCACGCGGATTGAAACCGTGCCCGATTTAGGACCCGAGATCTCCAACGCCATAATGCCATCAGCGTCTGTAAAGGCGAGCCCACGCACGCGGGTCATCGGGTCAGAGTACGCCATAGTCGCTCCAGCAGAGACCACGAGCTCCTTGCAGATCATGTGTCTTGTCTAGTCCGCCATGCTCAAATTTCGAAGACGTAGTTGAACTGGTCGGGATCTCCATGAACCTCGGGCCCAGCTGGCAGATCGAGGCTATAGCACTTATCGCATCGCCTACGTGCGAGCAGCGTCGTGAGCTGATGACCTTCCTGTGGAAGCTGACCCGGACACCGGCGGTTCTGCCTTCCCTCACCGCGTTTTGTTCGATCCAAACGACTCCGCATGTCGCGATGAGCCGCCAGATGCTCGATCCTTCGTATCTTCGCTCGATCCAACAGTGCCCCACGAATCTCGAGCCAGCATCGGATAGATAACACCGAATCCGACGAGCGAGACTCCATTGATGATCATTGCTTGCGCCATCGCGGCAAGTTCCACCTCTCGAGCGAATGTATGGCCTGAACCCAACCAGTTCGCCAACATGCCAACATCAATCCCAGTTCCGGCGGTGCCAATGAGGAGACCAATGAGTAGGCAAACAGCCGGTAAGGACAATCGCCGAGGCGAGTGCTGGCGGAGACGACCGAGGACAACCCGTTGACGTTCGGAAACAACGAACCCAGCAATCATCGCCTGGACGCCGGTCACAAGCAAGATGCCAGAAATGAAGCTTGGCTGCCAACGGAGCGATCCGACGGCCAGCCCCGACGGCACGACCAAGCCGACGGTCAACAGTGCCAGTCCTACAGCTATGAGAAAAGCTCCCGGCGCGACCAGCATCAAGTGGGGTGCGAGAAGGAGGATCTGGCGGACGTGACGCCAACCGTCCGAAAAGGTATTGAGTTTTGATTTCCCGATACGCTCTCGGTATCCAGTGCTCGTCTCCACCACGCGAAGACCCGATCGACCGGCCTTGATTAGCATCTCTGAAGCAAATTCCATGCCGGTAGCTTTCATGCCGAGCGCGAGAACGGTATCTCTACGAAATGCCCGGTAACCCGACTGGCTGTCAGTGACCCGAAGCCCGTGGGTTGCTCGCCGAACAAGTAACGAAAGCGCAGGCGTCCCGATACGTCGATGCAGAAAAGGCATCGTCGACCGACGTGCTTGCGACAATCGCTCTCCCAACACAATGTCGGCGACTCCTTCGACAATCGGCATCACCAATTGCGCGACCTTGGACAGGTCGTATGTGAGATCGGCGTCCGCGATAACCACAATGTCGCCCACCGCGGCCTCGATTCCGGCGCGTAAGGCACTCCCGTATCCTCGCCGAGGTTCGCGGATAACCCGAGCTCCGTAAGCGCGCGCAACGTCGACCGAATGATCGGTCGAGTTGTTGTCGACCACCAGGATCTCGTTAGAAAATCCAGCGTCATCTAACGCTTTGGATGCCTCGTCGACACAACACCCGACCGAAGCCTCCTCATTCAGACACGGCAGGACCACCGTCACAAGTACCCCCTCAGGTGACGGCGCGTGATCAACCACCGGATGCAACTCCCCTACATTCTCAGATGAGCTTCTTCAGCCGCAGCGGACCACGTCACGCCTCAAAAGGCAATGTAGCTTACTCTGAGTTCGTGCCGACCCAGGCTCGTTTTCACAAACGTCATCCTGATTCATCAACTGTGTCAACGACTCACCAGACGACGAACCGTGAGGCCATAGACGTTCACGATGTCCGCGGAAGCGCCAGCGGGTTGCTTACCCGCGAAAGTCACCCATGCATAGACACGATTGAGCCCCGCTCTCAAGTTCACCCTCACAGACAAGCCCTGCTCGTACGACAGAACGGACCTTGAAATCCACTTTCCTACTTGGATGTAAATCTCGACCGGACCCTTTTCCGGCGCGCTCGCCGTGCGCTCCACATGTGAGCCAAGGGTGTAGACACCCGCATCGGGAGCAATGATGTCGATCTCCTCGTGATCCTGGAGAAACGTGAATCGCAGACTGCCGACATCGTAAGTACCGTAATCGCTGAGATCCGCCGGATATATCACATCCGGGTCGATCACCCTGACTACACGAGCGCGGCCCTCGATCTTCGTGATCAGGTCCGGGATGAACGTGAACTTGCTCTCAAGACTCTGATATCCCTGGATGTTGCTGACCTGCATCTGATCCGATGGCCCAGACACCGATAGCGACACGCCCACAAGCGCTCCATAGAAGATCATCAGAGAGCCGACCACATTCACAGCGAATCGCGCGACACGTTTTGAAGGTCTCCAGGCGATCCAACTCAATACTGCCCCAACCACGAGAAGCGACGCGAAATCCGTTTCATAACGCATCGTCACCGAGAAAATACCCAACGAAATCAAGAAAACAAGGGCCATCGCTGAAATTGACAACATGAGCACAACGTGGCCCAGTTCGGCCAGTCGTCGACGGAGGAGCCACGTCGCACCGAACAGCATTACAAGAATTGGCGTCGTCCATAGCAAGCCTCCCGCTACCTCCGGCGCATAGACCGCGGGAGTACCCCCTGGATAGAACGCGGGAGGCGGCAGTGCAATGAAGGGAAACGCAAGCGTGAATCGGATCGGAGCAAAAAAGTAATAGTACAAGCCCGGCGCAACGTAGCTCATCTGATAAAGGGGCGTCTTCGTCGGATCGTACCCCGCGAGCTGGTATGCCGAGCCGATCTGCAACGGGTTACCGAACCGGGCAAAATTGTACGCGAACACCAAGAGCACGCAGGCGCTCCATGGCACAATCACAGCGATAATTCGTCGGGTCCTTCGCGCTCTCGTGCGACCGGGGGATCTCCGGCTAGCCAGCCATGCCACCGCTAGGATCAACACTCCGAAGATCAGCGTTTCAAATCGCGCGCCGACCGCAAGTCCAAGACTCGCGCTTCCAACAAACAACCAAAGAGTTCGCCTTTTCACCGAGAACAGCCCTAAAGCAAGAAAGTACAAACCCCCGAATACGAAACAGTAGGAACAGCTGATCGAATCCTCATAGACTGACGGCCTGCGCAACAGGTACGGCACGACGCTCGAAGTTGCGAGCGCGAGGCCCCCGAGCGCGATTTTGAGGGGTCTTGTCAACGGCAAGAACCTCGCGATAAGCAGCTCCAAGAGCGCCAAGGCGAAAGCGAGACCGACGGCTGAGTAGATAAACGCCGCTAGGTTCGCCGCCAGCGGACCAAGCCCGAGAACCCGCCAGGGAATAAACAGCGTGACCACCGGGGTCGGTCCCCAGGAAAGATAGAGATGGCCGTGATAGAGGGACAAGTCGTGGAGCCCGTACGAGCCGTTCGCGACTGGATTGTAAGGATCGCGGAGCTCCAACAGCGATAGAGGAGGGACTGTTGGAATGCTTAGCTCTCCGTCCAAAAAGCCGTTTGCTAGCTGGTTGTAGTAGTCGCCCTGTGGCGTGTGAAACACGATCGGATTACCCGAGGAGGTCGCCGTCCAGATATAAAATGAGGATGCGAGAGCCCAAAGAAGCACAAGCACTAGCACCCTGTCGCGGCGCCGACTCCGATGGGCGTCTACGTTCCGGGTCTCCGTCGTGGAAGGGCCGTTCGATGAACCCTCGACGAGCGTTTCATCAATCATCACACCCGTCACCGGAGTAGCCAGTTTTCAACATCATCACCCAGCTGGCACGTGATTCCCGCCAACCGAACATTGGCAGGGACATAAGCGACAACCCAACCTTCACGCGCAACACGGCCCGTGAGTTCGAAGATTCCCTGCGCTGCTCGCGGGCTTGAACGAGAAAGATCAGACGGATAAACGACTCCACTGTCGCTCAGCACGGAGCAGTAGCTGGCTAATGCATCTGCACTTGACATGGAATCCCAGGGATCGCGCATCCGCATTTCCACGTAAAACCGCGCTTCCCGCGCGTCGCCGCTCGTCTGAGACCACGGTGACAACGAGAAAGAACGCACGGTCACGAGCACTGGCCGTCCCTGGAGGACCGTCATTGTCGCGGTAGAACCAAGCGGAATGTTCGTCGAGGGCGCAAGAAGAAACTGAAACAAGTACATCAGGCCTAACACAGCGAATGCGAGAATCGGATACCAGCGCCAAGTTCCCTTAAAGAAACGGCACAGTCGATCTCCGATGCTCGCCACTCCCGCGTTCGCGCGCGATCCTTTGCTGTGTTTACCTAGCCGTTGCAATCTGCGACGGTGAGCAACATTTCCCATTTCTCAAAAACCTGGCGTCTTCACGGCTCACATGGCCAGCGGTCGTTCTCGACCATCTGCAGCCAATCGCTGGACACATGCTGACCGCTCTCAAGTCGAGATATCCGACGGCACATCTGCCCCGGTTCGCATCGCGCTCGCGACAGCGGGATCTGTAGGACAAACAGGAGCTCGGTGTTACGGACTCTCCCTCCTGCCGCGAACCTCGTGTCCGTCCCGAGTCGGAATCGCGGTTTGTCACCACTGCTCATTGCCAACGTCCAACTCGGTGCAACTCCTGGAGCCACGCATGCCAGATCGACAGTCATTATCAATAGCGATCCCGAATCTCGGTACCAGCCGAACTTTTCAATTCCATCCGAAGATGGGAACCTTTATCAGCCGCAAACAAAGGTAGCGGCCGCGCGTTCCCGCGACAGTCTCGACTGAGGCTTTATCGCGATCACGGAACCCACCAGATCGCAATAGGCCAACTTTTCTCATCACGTGAGTCGCTTGCTGCACACGTCAGCGAACAGCGCTTCAAGCGAGGACCGCAGCGCTTCCTTCGAGGTCATCTGGTTGGACCATCCAAGCTTGCGAATTCGGTCCGTGTTGAGCCGAACCACAGGAACGTCACCTTTCCAGCCGCGGTTGCCCCCGGAAAACTCAAAGGCCGTCATACCCGCCTCGATCCCCACAACTTCGACGGCCAGTTCAGCGATCTCCCGAACGGTGATGTAATCACCGGTTGCAACGTTAAAGACAGCGAACGGCCGCGGCGCTTCCGCGGCCGCGAGCAAAACAGCGCCGAGAGCGTCGGAGATGTGTATGTACGACTTGCTCTGGGTGCCATCCCCCAGGATCTGCAGCCGCGTGCTGTCCTCAACGAGCCGTCGAACGAAATCAAAGCCGATCCCATGGGTTTGGCGTGGGCCGACAACATTGCCAAATCGGAAGACGCAAGCAGTCAAGTCAAACATGTGACAATACGACGAGATCAGCGCTTCGCCTGCAAGTTTGCTCGCTCCATATGTGGACACAGGAAGCATCGGTCCGTAGTCCTCGCTTGCTTCCACATCACCAAGATCGCCATAAACTCCACTCCCCGATGCGTAGAGAATCTGCCTGACTCCGGATACCCGTGCGGCTTCGACAACGTTGTGGGTGAGAAACGTGCCTTGGTCGAAGTCCACTACCGGTTCGGTTGCAGCCCGGGCGATATCAGGATTTGACGCGAGGTGAACGACCGCTCGGCTTCCCTCCATGGCTTTGACAAGCGCGCCTAGATCACTAACGTCCCCCCGAATAACCGCGAGTCGTGCGTCGCCCTGATGCTTCTTAAGGTTGCGCTCACGGCCAGATGTGAAATTATCGAAGACTGTTACCGCTTCGACCTGCGAATCAGAAAGCAAGCAATCGACCAAATGACTGCCAATGAACCCTGCACCTCCGACGACGCACACTCGCGTCAGCCGACCACCGTTGCTCTTAACCCCTTCGTTCATTCAACTGGTTCCGATTTGGTGAGTAACTTATCCAGGGCCAGATCGCTAACAAAAAGTACCCGATATTCCCTCTGGGTCCCTGCCCACGAGATGGAAACCGACTACGCCACAGAGGATTGCCACGACCTCAGTGTCTGTTGTCATGAGTCCCATCGCGTCCCATAACCACGAACATCAACAAATCACGTTAGTCAGGCTTCGCGGCACTGAGAATGATGGCCGCTTTCAGTTGCGTCTTATCCCCGGTGTAAATGCGCAAAGAGCATCGGCTCCTTCCTGAGCACCAACTCACGAAAGGACCTACACCCGTGGCACCACGAGTTTCCCCAGGATTCGCGTCCGCGCAGAGATCGACGCCCTGTTCAGCTCCGACCGCGAGCTCGCGAGCATCCTCGAGGAAGTCGGGCGCCTCACCGTCCGCCTCCTCAGGAGCAGGCGGTGTCAACGGCGGATGAAATCTGACCCCCTTGCGACGGTCGAGAATTGACCCCCCCTCGCGGTCTTCGGTCATAGCTCGGTTCGTCGGTCGGAGTCATCTCTCCTCATGTCCCGGCCCTTCAGTCGGTAGCTGTCGCCTTTCGAGTTGACGACCTCGGCGTGGTGCACAAAGCGGTCGATCATCGCCGCGGCCACGACCGGGTCCCCGAAGACTTCGTCCCATCGCCCGAATGGCTTGTACGAGGTGACCACCACGCTCGCCCGCTCGTAACGGGCGGAAACGAGCTGGAAGAAGAGGTTGGGGGCTTCGCCATCGAAGGGGATGTAGCGGACCTCGTCGATGATGAGAAGCGGTATGCGCCCGAGGCGGGTGGCCTCGGCGTGGAACCTGCCCTGCTGATGTGCCTTGCCAAGGCAGGCGATCCACTCCGCGGCGGTAGCAAAGCCCACACGGTGTCCCACCTGGCACGCCCGGATGGCGAGGCCGATCGAGAGGTGCGTCTTCCCGGTGTCAGGCGATCCGAGGAAGACGACGTTCTCCCGCGCCGCGAGGAAGTCGAGCGTCCCGAGGTGGGCGATGAACTCACGCCGGAGCGATCGCTGGTGGTCGAAGTCGAACTCCTCGATCGTCTTTCGGGCGAGAAAGCGCGCCGCACGGACGCGGATCTCGCCCCCGTTCGACTGGCGGGTGACGACCTCGCGTTCGAGGCGCGCACAGAGGAACTCCTCGTGGCTCCAGCCCAGTGTCCGCGCTCTTCCGGCCAGGCAGTCAATCGCGTTAGCGAACACCGGAGCCTTGAGGGCCCGGCAGAGATAGGCGAGGTCGGCAGAGGGCTTGGTCGTGGCTCCCATCACGCCACCCCCGTCGCCCGGTCATAGACCGACAGGTCCCGCACCTCGACTTCGTCGGGATCGTCGGCGACGACGAAGCGGTGCTGGTCGATGAGCTCGCGGCGCGCCAGGTCGTGGAGCGGGTCGGTCACCGTACGGTTCTTCGCCCAGGAGCGCGGATGGTAGACGACGGCCTCGCCGGCGCAGGTGACGACCACTTCCTGCGTGGTGACGGCGACCTCGATGCGGCGACCGACGACCTTCTGGTGCACGGAGTACTCGCGCGTCCCGACGCGCACGTAGTGGTCGAGACCGAGCCGGAGAGAATGGCGCCAGGCGACATCGGGCAGCACAGGCGGCAGTGGCATCATTGCCGCCCGATCTTCCTCGAACCGCTCGACCGGCTGACATCGCAGCATCGCATGGATCCTTCGATTCGCCCGCTTCAGCCACTCGGTGAACTGGGCATTGAAGTCCGCGGGCGAGGAGAAACGCCGGCCGAGCAGGAAGCTCGTCTCGAGATAGCCGTTGTGCCGCTCGACCACGTCCTTGGCCTCGGGGTCTCGCGGTCTCAGCACGATCACCTTTATCCCGAGCGTGCCCCTGGCTCGGGATCGAAGACGACGCTGCCGTCGTCGGAGAGCCCCAGCGCAACGAAGTGGCCAAGCGGTTCATCCGCACCCTCAAGAAGCAGTGCTTGTGGGCCCTGCTATACGAGGGCATCAACGACCTGCGCCAACACATGGCGACGTTCACCAAGGCCTACAACAACGATTGGCCGGTTGAACGCCTCGGCGACCGCACCCCACGAGAGGCGTTCATCGAGGCGACAGCTCTGGTGGCCGCGTGATAGTCAATGAAGCTATCCCACGTACCGAGGGCCGCAACAGAGCGTCGAGCGTCATCTCGGCGCGGCATCCAGATTGCCGGCATCGGATATCTCACCCTTTAGGAGAAGCGCCACCGCTCCGACTCAGATCGCTCTGCATCTATCAACGGGATTGGTCGAGGGTGACCTCAAGGCCAATGACGAGATTCAGGTCAATGCTGTGGACCCGGAGCGGAAAGAACCTCCGTCGCTCGACTCGAAAGCGCGTCGTCAACTCCGACAACACCTCTCGGGCGGTGTTGACATGGTCGTAGCGAATCATCCACTTGTAGTCTGTCTTGTAGCGCTTCTCGAAGACTCGCTTCGTCGTGAACGCGCGCCCGAGCGCATACCCTGCACCACGCTCGCACGGAATTACTGCTGAGAAGATTGCCATCGGCTTCATAACCCGGACGATCTCGTCGAGCGCCGCAGGCAGATTCTCGAGGTGCTCAAGAACATGGATAGCGAGAACTCGATCGAAGTATTGATCAGGAAAGGGGATCCTCTCCTGGCAGTTGCCGAGAACGACCTTCGCGACTGCGTTGCGATCAAGAATCTGCCCGGCGAGACGATCACTCAGCTCGAGCGCGACGTACTCGCGGTTCATGCCCGACTCAAAAGAGAGATGCGAGCCGTTACCGGCCCCTATCTCTAGGGTGGCTGACCGAGGCTTCGCGGACTGTGCAGCAAATTCGTGACCGAAGCGATCGACCCACCCAAAGTTCTGCGGCAGTACAGAGCTGAGGTAGTTGTCCTGCCAGTCCGCCATGATCTGCTCTTGCTCGGGCGTTAGAGCTGCTCTGACCTTCGGCCACGATGCCCGACGTCGCATGGCGATCATCTTTGCGGAGGCGTCGGGGTTGATCAATCGGGCTCTCACTTCGTCTCGATCCCTCGCCGGATAAGGGATGGCAGTCGGCACGTTTCAGGTGTTACGTCTTATCCCCGGTGTAAATGCGCAACGAGCGTAGGTTCCTTCCAAAGCACCAACTCACGAAAGGACCTATACCCGTGGCACCACGAGTTTCCCCCAGGATTCGCGTCCGCGCCGAGATGAACACGCTGTTCAGCTCCAACCGCGAGCTCGCGAGCATCCTCGAGGAGGTCGGGCGCCTCACCGTTCGCCTCCTCATGAGCAGGCGGTCGAGGTCGAGCTCGAGGCGTTCTTGGGACGCGGTCGTTATGAACGCCGCAACGAGGAGCACCCGGCCGGCTCTCGCAACGGCTGGCAGTCGACCGTCGCGGTGAAGACGACGATGGGCCCGGTCGAGCTCTGTCGCCCGAAGCTCCGAGACACCGACGAGCGCTTCTCCTCGGCACTCTTCGGCCTCGGCGTGACGCGCACGGCGGCCCTCGAGGCCCTGGTCATCTCGGCGTGGGTGCACGGGTTGTCTGAAGCGATGTCGAAGCAGCGCTGAAAGAGGTGCTCGGCGAGGAGGTGACGCTGTCACGCTCGACCGCCAGCCGGATCTGTGAGCAGATCAAGGACGAGTTCGCTGCGTTCGTCCAGCGTGGCCTGTCGGACCTCCGCCTCGACGACTTGTTCCTCGACGGCGCGAATCTCAAGGTGCACGAGCACTCGCCGGCCGAGCCGGTGCTCCGTGCCTGGGGTATCGACACCGATGGGAAGCCCCGTCTCGTCGGGTCGCCGAGGCGAGCGTCGAGTCAACGGACGCCTGGCGGGACTTCCTCCAGGGACTCACCTCCCGCGGTCTTCACCCGCCGCTGCTCGTCGTCTCCGAGGGCGCGCCGGGGTTGATCACCGTGATCGAGTTGGTCTTTCCCGCCTCGCTCCGCCGGCATTGCGTCATCCACCGGCTCCGCAATGCGGCCGCGAAGGTCTCCCAGACCGACCAGGACGCCTTCAAGTCCGACCGGTGGGAGGTCTTCAACGGGATCGAACAACCGCCTGGCGAACTTGCCCTGGAAGAGGCGCGCCGGCGCATGGACCGCTTCCGCGCCCAGTGGAAGCGCGCTTATCCGGCGGCGGTGACCTGTCTCTCCGAGGACTTCGAGAACCTCACCGTGCACCTGCTTCGTCAACGCAGCCAGGGAAGCCAACATGAACGATTACGGGCCCTGGTGAGCCGGTCGTTCGCAGACTGCGCGCTCGCACCGACCCGCGCTTCACGCGTCGACTTGGCACAAGTCGGATCCTTCATGCCTCGAATGGGCGAGACGGGTGGTGCGTCCGGCGTTCGCCGCGTGGCCTGGCCAGAGAAACACCCGGCGCGTGGGAAACGCGAATGACCCCGTGGGTGGAGCCGTCTCCTCGATCTTCCGCGCAAGTGCCGCTGAACGCTGCGGCATGCAGCAGATTCTCGATCGCAGTGGTTAGGCGTTCTGCCGGAGATGATTGACTAGATGAACGCGATCAGCGACGCTCTGGACGACGCGATCGCTGAGAGCTTCTTCGACACCTTCCAGCTCTAGCTCCTCGACCGCCGGCGCTGGAGGACCCGGGCCGAGCTCTTCTACGCTGTCGTCTACTGGGTCGAGCACACCTATAACCGCCGCCGGCGCCAGTGCCGCCTTGGCAAGTTGACCCCCGTTGAGTTCGAGCTGTCGCTCAACCAGAAGACCGCCTGAACTCAACAGCCAGAGAGGTAACGAACTCTGGGGCAGGTCACAGTGTCAACTGAACGCGGAGCAGTCCCTTCAGACGCGTGCGTGTAGCGCTGACACGACAGCTACGCTGATTCGCGCGTGCCGATCGGCGACCGTCGCAGGCCCGCATGGCGACGAGGCAGCTGCTCGTCACTTGACGATGCTGAGGGTCTTGTCGGCTGAAGTCGAGCCCTTGAAGTTCGTGCTGCCGCCGTAGGTCGCGACGAGGTGATGGGTGCCCACCTTGAGCCGCTTGGCCGAGAGCGCGCACGATCCCTTACCGGACGAGAGCGTGATCACACACAGCGTCTTCGTGGAGGTTTTCACCGTAACCGTCCGAGTCGGCGTCGTGCCGGGGTACTGCGGGGAAACCGTAACCGACAGGCGCTCGGTCTGTTCGTGTCCGTACGTGACCTTTGTCGCAGACAGCTTGAGGGCGGTCTTGGTGGCGGCCTGGCCGACCGAGAAGGTCTGGGCACTCCCGTCAGCGGCACCGTAGTCGGTTCCCGCGGCGACGTGCGCAGTGAGAGAGCACGTGCCGACCCCGACGTAGGAGACGACGAGGGCGCTTGC